>Ga0208589_1000031_pt1 | contig 71848 bp, 64 predicted proteins | sample NGESurshal092012_2_FD_184486 | JGI IMG/M metagenome (GOLD analysis project Ga0208589, IMG submission 184486) | Arctic peat soil microbial communities from Barrow, Alaska - NGEE Surface sample F53-2 shallow-092012 (SPAdes) | ecosystem: Environmental > Terrestrial > Soil > Wetlands > Peat ...
GCACCTTCCGCCCACCACTGGCTCGGTACGGAGAGTTCAGGCTTCGACGAGCTGGGCCGCATCTTCTACGGGGGCCAGTACTCCATGACCCTCGGCTTTCTCGCGGGCTTCATCACCATCGTCGTGGGCACCATCTACGGCATGGTCGCGGGCTTCCTCGGTGGCGTCACCGACACCGTCATGATGCGCGTGATCGACGCGCTGCTCTCCATCCCCTTCTACTTCTTGCTGATCACCCTCATCACGATCTTCGGGCGCAGCACAACGTTCTTGATCATCGTCGTGGGCGTGACCGGCTGGTTCGGCAACGCCCGCATCATCCGCGGCGACGCGCTGTTGATCCGAAAACTCGAGTACTCCCAAGCCGCCACGTCGATGGGGGCCAGCAAGTGGCACATCATTCGTCGCCACGTCTTTCCCAACTCCATCAGCAACATCGTGACGGTGGCGACGTTCTCCGTGGCGGACGCCATTCTCGCCTTGTCGGCGTTGGGTTTCTTGGGTCTCGGTATCCGCGCCCCGCAAACGGACTGGGGCACCATGCTGCAGTACGGCGCCAACCAGTTGCAGAACGGCTACTGGTGGGAGGTCTACCCGCTCGGGACGATCTTCATCCTCGTCATCGTGTCGATCAACTACATCGGCGACGCGATGCGCGACGCCTTCGAAGTCCGACTCCTCGAGCGCTAACGTCACGAGCCTCTCGGCTTACGACGCGCGTACTTAAGTACCTGAGAACGTCTGCGATCCGATCGTGACGGGCGTCTGCAGCGGGAAATGACACGCGGCCTTGTGATTCGCTGCGAAGTCCTGGAACGGTGGCTCAACCTCGGCGCACACTTCTTGCGCGCGCGGACAGCGCGTGCGGAAACGGCACCCCGAGGGTGGATTCACCGCGGAAGGGAGCTCTCCCGTCACTTGGCGACCACGACGTGCGCGCGCCTCGACCGGATTGGGCACGGGCACCGCGTCCAAGAGACCTTGGGTGTAGGGATGGGCCGGTTGGCGAAAGACTGACTCGGCGTCGCCGATCTCCACGATCTTGCCGAGGTACATGACGCCGATGGTGTCGGCCATGTAGTACACGACGGCGAGATCGTGACTGACGAAGACGTAGGTGAGATTGTGCTGCTTCTGCAGCGCCTTCATCAAGTTGAGAATCTGCGCTTGGATTGAGACGTCGAGGGCCGAGACGGGCTCGTCGGCCACGATGAGACGAGGGTGCAGGGCGAGCGCGCGGGCGAAACCAATGCGTTGACGCTGGCCACCAGAGAACTCGTGCGGGAAGCGTTCGGCCGCGCGCGGCTCGAGTCCCACCTGCAAGAGCAACTCGTTCACGCGAGCTTCCTGGTCGGCCTTACTTCCTTCGCCCTGGACGACGAGGGGCTCCGCCAAGATTTCGCGCACCTTCATTCGAGGGTCGAGAGACGAGTACGGGTCCTGGAACATCATCTGGCGCTGGCGGAGTTCGGCGCGCTTGGGCTTGTACTTGCGCGCCGACACGAGGTCGTCGTCGAACATGATCTCACCGTCGGTGGGGTGTTCGAGTCCCACCACCATCCGTCCGATCGTGGTCTTGCCACAGCCCGACTCGCCGACGAGTCCGAAGGTCTCGCCCTCTTTGATGGTGAAACTCACGTTCGACACGGCGTGGATCGCCCCGACCGTGTGGCGGACGAGGCCGGCCTTGATCGGGAACTCTTTGACGAGATTCTTCACTGTGACGAGGTCCGCGTTACCGGCAGTCGCACTCACGGCGTCGACGGTCGCAGACCTAATGACGACTGGCAGCGGTCCGTCGGTGGGATGGAAGCACGCGTAGACGTGGTCGTCGTCGCCGGTGAGAGGCGGATCGACGTCGCGGCACTCTTGCGTGGCGTAGGCGCAACGCGGCGCGAAGCGGCAGCCCACGATCACCTTGGTGAGGTCCGGCGGCAGTCCCGCGATGGAGGCGAGTTCGTGCTTCGTCGTGTTCTCGAGGTTCGGCATTGACGCCAACAACGCCTGCGTGTAGGGGTGGTGCATCTTGCTGAACAGCTCGAGCGTCGGCGCCTCTTCCGCCTTCTTGCCGCCGTACATCACGACGACGCGGTCAGTACGTCCCGCGATGACGCCCATGTCGTGCGTGATGAGCAAGAGGCCCATATTCAGTTCGGATCGGAGCTTGTCGATGATGTCGAGTATCTGGGCCTGAATCGTCACGTCGAGCGCCGTCGTCGGCTCGTCGGCGATCAACAGCTTGGGCTGACAGACGAGGCCCATGGCGATGATGACGCGCTGGCGAAGGCCGCCCGAGAGTTCGAAGGGGTACTGGTCCAGGCGCTCGGCCGGTCGAGGCATCTCCACCATCTCGAGGACTTCGAGGGCACGCTTGCGCGCCGTCGCTTCACTCGCTCCTGAGTGGATGCGCAGGCCCTCACCGATCTGCCGGCCGATCTTCGTGGTCGGGTTCAGCGAACTCATCGGGTCTTGGGGAATGAGCGCGACGGCTTGACCGCGGTAGTGACGCATCTCCTCTTCGGGCAACGTCGCGAGATCGACGCCTTCTAAGACAACGTTCCCTCCGGCGATCTTCCCGTTACCGGGAAGGAGGCGCATGATGGCCAATCCAGTCGTGGTCTTGCCACAACCCGATTCACCGACGAGACCCACGCTCTCGCCGGGATCTATCGTCAAGGAAAAGTCATCGACCGCGGTAGCGAAAGAGTTTTTTGTAGCGAACTGGACCTTCAGATTATTGACTGAGAGCAGTGACGACATAACTGCACAATCCTAGTCTTTTAGCCGGAATTCGCCGACTCACCAGGCTCGGCTCGCCCGTCGTCCCCGAGCGCCGCGGCCCGGGATTTCTGGGGCAGGTTCCACGACGTTCGATGGTGTTCGCTCGCTCCCCTGCGCCGAAGCGCCGCCAGGTGCTCAGGGGCCCCGTAACCCTTGTTCCGGGCCCACTCGTACTCGTGGAACTGTTCGTGGAGTGCGACCATCAGCGCGTCTCGATGCACTTTCGCGAGCACCGCGGCGGCGGCGATCGTGGCGCACCGTTGGTCGCCCTTGATGATCGTCGTCACGGGCAACGCGTCGTAGAGCAGCGGCGGCGGCGCACTCGCCCCTAGTCGTACGTCGAGAGGACTTCGCAAGAGGTTGATGGATCCGTCAATCAACGCGTGGGTCGGCGACAACGAGAGGCCGTTGAGCGCGCGCGTCGCCGCCACCGCCAAGGCGAGTCGCAATCCCCACTCGTCGATCTCTCGAGACGTCACCGAACCGAGCGACCACGCCGACGCCCATCGTGAGAGAGGCTCGACGAGGGACGAACGTTGTGCGGGCGTCAAGAGCTTCGAGTCATTGAGTCCTTCGGGTGGTGCGACGTCAACGCGCATGACGACCGCACCCACGGTCATCGGACCAGCGAGCGCGCCGCGACCAACCTCGTCGATCCCGACCACGACCTCGCCGCGAGCGAGTAACGCTCGCTCGAATTCAAGGAGATCGTGCGTCGAAGCCTTCATACACCTAAGGGTAACGAAGCGAGAGCCACGTAGCATTCATCTCTATGACCGAGGCCATCGTTGTCCCCCTCAAACGCTTCGATCGAGCGAAGGAACGACTTCGTCGCGACGTCGACCTCGACGTGGCGATGATCGCCGAGAATCTTGCTCGCGGCGTCCTTGCGAGTTCACGACCACGAACGGTCGTCGTCGTGAGTGAGGACCCTGACGTCACTCGCTTCGCGTTGTCGCTCGACGCCGAGGTGTGGTCGTCGAGCGCGTCCACTCTCAACGACGCGGTGCAAGGTGCCTACGACGGACTCGTCGATCGATTCGATGAACTCATCATCGTTCACGGGGATCTGCGATTCCCCGAGGGTCTCGGGACGTTTGAAACTTCGCCCGGCCTCACGTTCTTCGCTGATCACCACGGATCGGGTACCAACGTGATGGTGATCCCCACCGGACTCGGCTTTCACTTCGCGTACGGAACGGACTCGCTCCGGCTTCACGTCAACGAAGCCCAACGACTCAACGCCCCCTACCGCGTCGTCACGACGAGCCCCTGGCGTTTCGACGTTGACGAACCGGGTGATCTGTACGACGCTTAGACAGCACTCGAGGGGGCCTTGCGGCCCCCTCGAGAACAGATTCTCCTGGGAGAATCGACTACTTCTTAGCGGCAGCCTTCTTGGCTGGAGCACGCTTCTTCGCAGCCTTCTTGGCTGCAGGACGCTTCTTAGCGGCCTTCTTCGCAGCAGGACGCTTCTTCGCGGCCTTCTTCGCAGCAGGACGCTTCTTCGCGGCCTTCTTCGCTGCAGGACGCTTCTTTGCGACCTTCTTCGCAGCGGCCTTCTTCGCAGCAGGACGCTTCTTCGCGGCCTTCTTCGCTGCAGGACGCTTCTTTGCTGGAGCCTTTTTGGCTGCAGCCTTCTTCTTCGCGGCTGGTGCCACATTCCCTCCTTGGGACTCAACGTTGATTCAATTTGGGACCTCGAGGCACCGTGTAGGTGTGCTCACTTCAGGTACCGCATTGATATCTCGTGAACTCGGCCATGGACCACCCAACCTCACGGCTGTGCGGCGACTGATCGCAGTGCACGGCCCTACGCGAAGAAGCGTTCTTCCAAACGTTGCAAGCAACGAAGTGGACAACGTGTGCCTCCTCCGCAGAAGGACAACTACAAGTTCAGTTGTTATTCACACCAATGTCAAGTATTTCGAGATTTATTTCGACCGATGGTGTGACGTGCTATCTGATGACAGCGTGTACTTAGGACGCGGTGCGAACGGTGACGCGATGAGTGGACGCGAACGTTCAACACTCGTGTTGGGTCCAACACGAAGTGGAAAAACTTCTTCAATTATTGTTCCAAATCTCCTGATGACATCCGATGCGTGCGTCGTCACGTCGACGAAGAGTGACGTCGTTGCGTTGATGGCGCGAACGCGTCGCGATGGTGCAACACTTCTCTTCGATCCATCGGGAACAGTCGAAACACCCGTGGGTGTGCATCGAATTGGTTATTCACCTTTAAGACAATCTTTAACTTGGGATGGCGCTGTTTTGGCTTCGCGGAGCTTGTTGGACGTCGCGCGACGTGGTCGAGGTGATCGCGGTGACGATCATTGGAGTGAACGAGCGGGTGCGTTAGTGGCACCACTGATGCACGCAAGTGCCCTTCGAAGTGAGTCACTGGGGCAACTCGCCGCGCGCGTCGACGAACGTCGATGCGATGACCTCCTCAACGAACTGAAGGAGCGACACGGTGAGCACCATCCCTCCGTGTCGCTCCTTCGTGGCGTTCTAGCGACCGAGGACCGTGAACGATCGAGTATTTGGTCAACCACCGCTGGACTCTTCGCGGGCGTGCGCACCGAAGCAGCGAGAGCCTCCGCCCGAGAGGCGCCCCTCGACGTGGACGAGTTCCTTCGTGGTCCTCACCAACTCCACGTCGTGGCACCGAGTCGACACCAAGCCGTCTCGATCCCACTGGTCGTTGGACTGGTGGAAGAACTCGTGCACGCCACCTACGATCGACACCTCGGCGGCGCTCGGCTGCTGCTCGCCCTCGACGAACTCGCCAACGTGGCCCCAATCCCTCGTCTCGCGAGCATCGTGTCCGAAGGTGGGGGCCAGGGAGTCCTAACGCTCGCGTGCCTGCAAGACCTCAGCCAAGCGCGAAGTCGTTGGGGAGCCTCCGCGGAGGGTTTCCTCTCGCTCTTTCCAACGACCCTGGTCTTGCCGGGAATTGCCGACCGTCCCACGCTCGAGCTCCTACAGCGCTTGGCCGGGCGCGAGTTGACGTCGTCACCGAGCGTGCAGCGGGACCGTCGGGGTAAGGCGGTGGGCCACTCGATGAGCTGGGTCGAACGCGATCGCGTGACGATGAGCGAACTCGCCCAAGGTCGAGAGGGTCACGCATTGGGCCTCGACGCGCGAAACCGTCTCAAGTGGATCGAACTCACGCCCGCCTACCGAGACGCCCGCTTCGCCCCTCACCTCGAACGCCCCTCACGAGAACGATCCATCTCACGAGATCGCTGACGCCAGTCGTCGAATTCGCTCCTCTCGAGTGGACGCGGGCCCAACGCGCGGACGGGGCCGATCATGCGCGCCTCGCGTAGGGCGATCGTTCGCTCGTAGACGCCCTTACCGGCTCGGAGACTGGGATAGAGCTCGTCGACCGCCTCCGTCAAGAGCGTCGGACTCTGTCCGTACGTGGCGGCGTTGGCCCAGGCCGCGACCACGTGACGTCGGGCGACGTCGGGGCGATCCTCGAAGGCCCCAGCGAATCTATGTTCATCGAGGACGTGAACGTTCTCCCTCGGCGCCACGACGCCGAGGGACTCGTAGCGATCGCGGTCACGATTCCACGACGCGATCGTCTCCGCTCTACTCCACGAGAGTTTCTCTCCTCGCTCGCGATGGTGACCACTCCACAACGCGCGGTAGCCCTCGTCGAGGCCGACCACGCGTTCGACCCCCTCGAAGGAGCGCCACGCCTGCCACGGTGTGCGCTCAAGAAGTTCGTGTCGAAGCGACGCGCGGTAGAGAGCGTCGGCGGTCGCGGCGTGCGCGTACAAAGCGCGTGAATCGAGGACGTTGGTCTGGCCGTGCGGTCTCGCCCCTACGAGCACGTGGTCGTGCAAGTGCGGCTCACCGTGACGATTCAGTCCGTGCGTAAAGCTCACGACGCTCTGCCACGACGCGGACGAGTCGTGATCAACGCCGTGTCGACGCTCTCGCACGACGAGTGCACGATCCTCGAGGTACGTCATCGACGCCAGCACTGACGCGCGATGTGCTTCGACGACGCCACTGGCGTGCTCGGGATCCACCGCGAGCAGGATGGAGATCGGCCGCGGCGCGGCGATGATGACGTCGTACCCTTGAACGTTCGATCGATCACTCGTCACGAGAACCCTCGCGACGTCGGCGGTTTCCCTCGTGTCACCGCCGCCGCGAAGCCACCAGCCGGGACCGCCACGGCGAAGGCCGTCCAGTTCGAGCGCGGGGTCGTTCGTGAAGTACGAGACGTCGTTCGAACGTCGAGGAAGAAGACGGATCACGGACACCTCTTTCGAGGTGCCCAACGGTCGCCTACAGTTGCGCGGCGATCTTCTTCGCCAACGCGTGGCCGGCTTTGGCGTACTTGGGCGTCGCGACCACCGCGCCCGCGCCGGCGCGCAACATCAGATGGTCCACGAACGCTTCGTCCGAAACCCGAAACTTGACCGCGTGGCGACCGTCGTCCAGTAACAACCACTGCGCGCCCGGAAGCGGTTCGAAGAGCCACCGATTGGCTGCTTCGACGACCACGACGATCTCGTCACCCTCCTCGCCCACCTGGGTCAGCCAGTTCGAGACCGTGTCGCGCGGTCGGGTCTCGGGGGCCGGTGACGTGGCGAGCACCGCGTTGATGCGGTCCACGCGGAACGTTCGCCACGCAGTCCTGGTCGTGCAGTAGGCACGCACGTACGTGTGGCCGTTCAAGACCTTCATCTCACGCGGCTCGATTGCGCGCACGTGCGCTTCGTCACTGACGCCCGACGTGTACTCGATCTTTATCTGTGAGTGCGATTCGATAGCGCTCTCGACTTGAGCCAGGAGCGCCTCGTTCGACGCCATCTCGACCTGCACCGGGATCTTCGTGGCGTTCTCGATCTTCTCGATCGCGGAGAAGATGGCGTCGTCCGTGTAGACGCGCGAAGCTTCTCGCAGGGCGATGTTCAGTTCGAAGAGGTCGCGCCACATGAACGGTGAAGGATCCTCGGCACCTTCCGGGAGATCCGAGAAGTCCGCACGATAGGTGGAGTCGTCGTGCGCCTCGTCGTCCCAGTCGTCACACTCCTTGATGACGTGGGCGGGAAACGTGTGGGTGCCGTCGGTGGATTCCGCCATTGGCTCGAGGGAGACGAGGCGGTCCATGATGAGTCGGACGTGCTCGGGTGAGAGCGAGAACCGCTTCGCGAGCTCACTGATGCGAAGGCCGTCGTCGCTGACGTACACCGCGTGCAGGAGCTGGAGGGTCTGGCCCAGGACGTCGTTCGACGGCATGAAGTCAAACGAGAGACTTTCCACGTCGGGCGTCTTGCCACGATTGACCTCCTTCAACCACGCCGTCAATTCGTTCTTGAGCGATTTCGGGGACTGAAGACGCACGCGCTCGGCGCTGTCGAGGAGAAGCCGCAGCGCGGCCCGAGGACTCTGAAACGTGATGCCGACCTCCACCGTGCCGTCGCTCTTGGTGGCGCTCAGCGCGTGGGGGTACTGGCGCACCAAGAGCTCGCCGTAGTTCTCGTTGGTCGACACCACCACGTCGAGGGGCCGGGGCGATTTGGCGTACTCGGGGCGCCACGCGCGCGCGACGCGTTGCGTCTCGTCGTCAACCTCAAAGGTGTCGGGCAAGACGACGGGCATCGAGGTCATACGCGTGAAGCGGTAGCCCTTGATCTCCTTCGTGTCCTTCACCCGCGCCACGAGGTAGCTCGCGCCGTCAAAGACGTCGATGACGAGCGGTTCGACGAGACGGGCCTTGTTGGCGGCGGACAGGTACTCAAAGGCGAGCGCTCGTCGGACGTGCAGCGCACGCAGTACGGGGTTGTAGTAGTTCGACACCGCGAGTCCCCCGTCGCTGGCGGGCACGTCGTTGAAGACACTGAACGCCCCGGATTTGCCGAAACCACAGAACGACAGCGCCAATTTGACGACACGCTCCTCTTCGGCGGTGAAGTAGATGAGAGGGGCGTAGCCACTCTGGGGGTCGATGCGGTAGCCCACGGAGGCGTCGTCGTTGGAGACGGTCTCGATCTCGAAGCCGAGCTCGCGGATGCGGGCCTTGTCGCGCTCGAACTTCTGACGAACCGTGCTGTCAGCCCCTTCGTAGGCGCGAATCTTCCTCGGACCGTTCGCCGCCACGGGATACTCGTCAATCTTCAGATCGCGCAGGATCTCTTCTTGAGTGATCGGCCCGTACTGCCAGGCGCGTTGGAGCAACAACACGAGGGCTACGAGTCGCTCACGACTCTGCTCGATTCCTCCGCGGATGGTGCTCATCTAACTCCCGTTCTTGCTTCACACGAGGGTAGCGGGCGACGCGGATCACCAGAATCGACACGGGCGACGCGAGGTCAGATCAGGACCGCTTCGCCCGGGTCTTCTTCGCGGCGCCACGAACCCGATCGACCACCCGACTTCTCCCAAAGAGCGACGCGCTCAATGGTCATCGTCCGATCGCTCGACTTGCACATGTCGTAGATCGTGAGGGCAGCGACGGTGACCGCGGTCAACGCCTCCATCTCGACACCCGTACGGTCGATCGTGTCGACGCCGGCCTCGAGGTCGATGTGCAGGTCCCCGATGGTGAAGTTGACGTACACGTTGCCCACCAGCACCGGATGCGACGTCGGCAACAGTGACGACGCCTGCTTCGCGGCTTGGATCCCGGCCACGCGGGCCGTCGCGAGCACGTCGCCCTTGTTGAGGGTGTTCGCCGCCACGGCCGCCGTCGTCGAGGCGAGCATGGTGACACGACACCGTGCCAGGGCTCGGCGTGCCGTGACCTCCGTGAGACCGACGTCACGGGGAAATGCTGCGCCGGAAGGCCCGCCGCGTCGTAGTTGGTGGAAGTCGTCCACCGAGCCATGTTAGGTCACGTTCGACGTATCTTTCCTGACCAGTACACTGCTCTAGTTACGTTGTCCAATCGGAGTGCTTCATGCCCACCTACGAATACGAGTGTCAGCAGTGCCACGAACGGGTTGAGGCTGTCCAAAAGTTCACCGATCCATCGCTCACGGTCTGTCCGTTGTGCGGTGGCGAACTGCGCAAGGTCTTCTCGGCGGTAGGCATCCTCTTCAAGGGAAGTGGCTTCTACAAGAACGACAGTCGCGGCTCCGCGCCCAAGACGACCACGACGCCGAGCACCGGCACCCCCGCCGAATCGAGCGCCGCTACGTCAACCTCGACACCCTCGTCGGTGCCCACACCGGCTTCGACCCCCAGCACGTCGGCGCCGTCCACGCCCAGCTCAATCTAAGAGCCCGACACCGCGATCCCGTCGATCGCGATCGTTTGACCCGCGGCACTGCCGGGAAGCCATTCCACGTCGTTGCCCACGTGACTGAGATCGAGCAGCATCCGTTGCAGGGTCGAGGCGACCGTAATCTCTCGAATTGGTTCGGCCAACTCGCCGTCTCGGATCATGAGGCCCGTCACGCCAACGGAGAAGTCACCGGAGATGGGATTGACGCCCGAGTGCACGCCCATGATCGACTCGACGTACACGCCGTAGCCAACGCTCTTGAGAATCGTGGCCTGATCCTCACTGCCGGATTCGAGCTGAAGCGCTCGACACCCCGCCGAGGGCGATCCCGCGATGCCGCCGCGCAGGGCGCTCCCCGTCGACGCGGTACCAGCGCGGCGCGCCGAGACGGTGTCGTAGACGAACCCTTGGAGCTGACCCTTGCTGATCAAGACGTTGCGACGGCACGCGAGGCCCTCGCCGTCGTGCGAACTGGCGGCGAAGTGGCGAGGATCGGTGGGGTCGTCCAGAAGACTGAAGAGTGGTGACGCCACCATCTCACCGACGCGATTGGCGAAGAACGAACGGCCCCGAACGACCGCGTCCCCACTCAACGCGCCGCCAATGATCGCGAGCAACGTGGCGGCGGTACGCGGATCGAAGACGGCCGTGCACTTCATCGACGAAGGCTTCACCGCTCCGAGCATGCGCGTCGCGCGCGTGACGGCGTCGTGGGCGGCGAGTTCGATGTCGAGTTCTCCTGGCGCTCGTCCGGCGCTGAGCCCCCAACCGGTCTGGTCGTCCTTGCCGTCACTGGCGATCGCTTCGACCGAGAGATACGCGCCCGAGCGGGCGTAGGACGCACGAATGCCGGTCGTCGAGACGATGGCGGCTTCGGCGACGTAGTCGGAGTAGTTCGCGGAATCGACTTGGCGAATTCGGGTGTCACCAACGCGAACGCGCCGTTCGAGTTCGATGGCCATGGCGATCTTGTAGTCGAGCGGTGTCGATAAGACCGAGTCATCTCGGAGCGTCAAGGCCACCGGATCGACCCCGTCGGGGCGAGCGAAGGCCACGTACTCGTCCTCCGAGGCGAAACGCACGTTGTCACGGGCCTCGCGCAGGGCGTCACGCACCGACTCCTCGTCGAGGGAACCGGCCCACGCCGTTCCCACTTGGGCGCCGCCGACGCCGTCGAGCAGCACGCGAATCCCGATACCCGACGAGCTCGCGCTCGAAAGATTCTCGATCTCGCCCTGGTACGCCCGGACCTCGGTCTCGACACCACTGGAAACGTAGATCTCAATCTCTTCTTTCCCCTCGACCGACTCGAGGAGTCGCGCGGCCTGTTCGAGCAGATCACTCACGACGCTGCTCCACCGATCGTGATCGAGCTGAGTCGCATGGTGGCTTGACCGCACCCCACGGGAACTTGTTGGCCGTCCTTGCCACACGTACCGGGCATCATGGAAAAGTCCCTGCCCACCGCGTCGACGCGCTGGAGGATCTCGGGGCCGTTGCCGATGAGGTTGCAGTCGCGTAGTGGCGCGGTGATCTTGCCGTCTTCGATCAAGAACGCAGCCGTCATACCGAAGACGAAGTCGCCGGTGGCGGTGTTGACTTGGCCACCGCCGAGTTGCGCGACGTAGACGCCGTAGGGCGTCTGGGCCACGATCTCGTCCGCGTCGGAGTCGCCCTCTAAGAGATACGTGTTGGTCATGCGGACCATCGGCAAGTACTGGTAACTCTGCCGGCGGCCGTTGGCGGAAACCCGTCGGCCCTCTTTTCGCGCGCGTAAGTAGTCCCACATGTAATCAGTCAAGACGCCGTTCTCAATGAGGACGTTGCGTGAACTCGCGTGACCCTCGTCGTCGATGGCGAGGTAGCCCCACTCGCCCGTGACCGTTCCGTCGTCGACGAGGGTGACGAGCGGACTCGCGACCTGCTGGCCGACCTTGCCGGCGTAGACCGAGGCCTGCTTCATGACGGCGTCGGCTTCGAGTCCGTGTCCGCACGCTTCGTGAAAGAGGATCCCGCCCGAACCACTCGCTAACACCACGGGCAGGTCCCCCGACGGCGCCGGGCGTGCGTCGAGTTTCGTGATGGCTTGGCGCGCCGCGCCGCGCGCGGCCTCTTCGATGACGTCGGGGTTCAACAGTTCGAACCCTCGCGTCGCGGCGACCGGACGGTAGCCGGTCTGCATACCCGTGTCACCCGTGGCGATACACGACACGTTGAATCGCGTTCGCACCTGATGATCGCTCGCGAAGACGCCCTCGGAGTTCGCGACCACGAAACGTCGCGTAGAGTCGCCGAGACCGACTTGCACCTGCGTGATCGACGAGCCTTCCGATCGAGCCACGTCATCGGCTTGGAGCAGCATCTCGATCTTCTTCGACTTCTCGACGTCACCCGGTTCGATCTGGGCCGATGAGGGGTAACGACGCTGCGGCTCGAGCGCGATCTCACGCACCCCGCCGCCGCCTTCACGGGCGACGGCGGCCGCGGCGCGCGCGGCGGCTAAGAGACCCGACTCACTTAGATCGGCCGTGTGGGCGAATCCCGTCGTCTCGCCCACGACGACGCGAACGCCCGCGCCGCGATCGCGACCCGAGCTCAACTCCTCCACGCGGCGCTGATCGAGGACCGCCGACGACGTCGCTCGGTCCTCCACGAAGACCTCCGCGAACTGCCCGCCGCGGCTCAGCGCCTCGTCAATCGTGCGCGCCAGGACGTCACCTTCTACCAGTTGAGTACTCATAAAACTCAGGCTACTGGCCGAACCTTGCGTCTCAGTCGAGCGCGACACTCGACAGTAGGCTGAATTACGTGATCTTGCCGTCGATAGAAACACCCGCTGACCTTCAGCCACTTTCCTACGACCAACTGCAAACGCTCAGCCAAGAGATTCGTGATTTCATCATCGAGAGCGTCACGAAAACTGGCGGACACCTCGGATCGAACCTCGGTGTCGTGGAGCTGACGCTGGCGCTGCATCGCGTCTTCGAATCACCGAAGGACATCCTGCTCTGGGACACGGGCCATCAGGCGTACGTGCACAAGCTGCTCACGGGACGACGCTACGGCTTCAAGAATCTTCGCAGGCGCGGCGGTCTGTCGGGCTACCCCAACCGCACCGAGAGCCAGCACGACTGGATCGAATCGAGCCACGCGTCGACGGCGCTCTCCTACGCGCACGGTCTCTCCGTCGCGCTCCAACAGCGCAAGGAACTCATTGGCCACGGTGGCAAACGTCACGTGGTCGCCGTCGTCGGCGATGGCTCGCTCACTGGCGGTATGGCCTACGAGGCACTCAACAACTTGGGCCACTCGAATCAACGGGTCGTCATCGTCCTCAACGACAACGGACGCAGCTACGCCCCCACCATCTCCAAGCTCTCGGAGTCGCTGACGACGCTTCGCTTGAATCGCACGTACCTAACGTTGCGTGACCGCATCCGCCGTTTGGTGCCGCGACTTCCTCGCGTCGGCAAAGCCGCCTACCTCGGCATCGACGGCTTCACGTCGGTGGTCCGCGAAATGGTCACCCCTCACACGTTCTTCGAGAACCTCGGTGTTCGCTACGTGGGCCCCGTCGACGGACACAACGTCGAAGTGCTCGAGAAGGCCCTGAAGGCCGCGGCCGAATGGGACGGTCCCATTGTCGTGCACGCGCTCACCCAAAAGGGCCGAGGCTACGAACCAGCGGTCAGCGACGACCTCAAGATGCACGACTACAAACTTCCACCACTGGTGAACGACGACATGGTCGTGCCGAGTTCGTTCTCCCAAGCGTTCTCCGACACGCTGGTTCGACTCGCGGACGAGGACGAGCGCATCGTCGCGATCACCGCCGCCATGGCGGGACCCACGGGTCTCTTGAACTTCCAGACGAAGTTCCCCGATCGATTCTTCGACGTCGGCATCGCCGAACAACACGCCGTCACGGCCGCCGCCGGTATGGCCATGGGTGGGTTGAAGCCCGTCGTCGCCGTCTACGCCACGTTCTTCTCGCGCGCGTTCGACCAGGCTCACCTCGACGTCGGGCTGTTGAACCTTCCCGTGGTCTTCGTCTTCGATCGCGCAGGTATCACCGGTGATGACGGGCCGAGCCACCACGGACTCCTCGATATCGCGCTGTGCCTCGCGATTCCCAACATGATCGTCTTCGCGCCCTCTTCAGCGGAGGAGGTGCCCGTCATGCTCGAGAGCGCGCTCGATCTCTCGACGCCAACGGCGCTGCGCTACCCGAAGACCCTGCCCGAGCCCTTCGACGGCAAAGTCGGGCGTGGTCTGAACGCACGAGAGGTCGTCCGTGGCGATGGATCACTCTGTGTCTTGGCCGTGGGCAAGATGGCGCCGGCGGCGTACGCCGCGCTCGCGCTATTGGGCGACGACGCAAGTCGCGTCACGCTCTACGACGTACGGATCCTGCCCCCGGATTCCGCGATGATCGACGACGCCTTGAGTCACGAGCGCATCATCACCATTGAAGACGGGACTCGCCACGGCGGCGCTGGCACCTTGATGGTCTCGGCCGTTCGCCTGCGCGCACAAGAACTCGAGCGACCCTTTCCCACGACGCGCATCTTGGGCGTGCCGCGCGTCTACCTCGAGCAGCACCGACCGGACGAACTGCTCGCGGAACTCGGACTCGATCCCGACGGATTGGCGCAAGCGTTCACGAGACTCCTCGCGGGACAGCCCGAGTTCCCGCGCGAGTACCACGAAGCCCCGCGCCCGAACTACTCCTGACAGCGTGTGTCCTAATTGGACCCACCGGCTTACCTTGACCAACTGAACCAAGCGACTCAGTGATGCTTGTCCACCGTCCAGTTTCCCCGACGAAGATCCGTCGGAGTCCTCGGTTCCGACCCAATGCCCTCATCACGGTGTCGTGATGGTTGTACGGGTGGCGATCGGCTCTTCCCGCGTGCTTGGCGGTGCAGATCCTTAAGGGATCAGAGTGGTGTGAGAAGCGAAGTGCGCGTGGACATTGGCGCCGTGTCCAGAGGCGACTCGCCGGGTTGCCAACGGGCCAGGTTGATGGCCGCGTTGAGGTCACGGTCGATGACCAAGTCGCAGACGTCACATGCGTAGGTCCGCTCGGACAAGTTGAGTTCGCCTTTGACCTCGCCACAACCCGAGCAGGTTTGGACGACGGGAAGAATCGATCGATCGTTCGCACTTCAACGCCGTGCCACTTTGCCTTGTAGAGGATTTGACGGGACAGTTCTCCCATTGCGGCGTCCGAGATGGACAGGGCCAGGCGTCGGTTCCTCACCATTCCCGCGACGTTGAGATCTTCAAGTACCAGTACCTGGGCTCTCGTGACGAGTGTCTTGGAGGCCTGATGAGTCAGATGACGTCTGGTGTTGGCGACCTTGCGATGGGTCTTCGCGAGTCGGGTCCGTGCTCGTTGGCGACCCTTGGACCCCGGTGTGGTTCTGGCCAGGGCCTGATTGGCCGCCTTGAGCTTGGCGTGCGCTTCTCTTAATGTTTTCACCCCCTCGAAAGTCTTGAAGGGAGTCCCGTTCGCGTCGGCGGAAACGGCGAGAGAAGCAATCCCTCGATCGACGCCCACGGGAACAGGATGGCGATGGGCGCGACTTCGCTCGGCCTGGTGCAGTTCGGCGGCGACGCCGGTCAGCGAGACAGTCCACCGTCCCGAGCGCGGAGTCAGTGTCGCGGAGTAAACGTGAAAGCGACCGGCGTCGATCATTCGCCGAACCTTCCGCGTAGGTCCGAAGAGCTTCACCGGTCCGAACTTGGGCAGTCGAAGGTGCCTCGGATCACTGAAGCGGATTTGATGTGTCGATGGTGCCTGATCTGGTGTCATGCGATTGCGCAGACGAAAGCTCGGCATCACCTTCCCCTTGACCTGAAAGCGGGGGAAGCCAACGCTCGGACCACGTCGTTTGCCATTCTTTGACGAGGAAAAATTTTCGAGCGCGCGGGCTGCGTCCACGCTGGCGCACTCGAAGACGTCACCCGGCAGCTCGTGTCGCCACGACAGGCCCCGGCTGCCGTCCGCGTTGATCGGTGAGTCGTCGGACACACCTTTCTTCCATGCATTGAATTCATTGATAAATGAGAACCCCGTCCAGGAGAGCGAAGGAGTGGGAATCTCGGGCGGACTCTCAACTTTCGAGCACTGGGCTGAACGGGCCTCGAGATTTGCCTTTACCCGGGCCAAGTGGTGGTTGACGGTGAAGCGGCGGGCACCGGCGCACTTGGCCAGCAGGATTCGCTGTTCGAGGTTGGGATCAAGGGCGAACTGAAAGGTGACGGCACGCGAGAGCAACTGACCGCTGTGCGAGGTTGGCGGCGCTGCCGTCGTTGTGGCCATGAATCCAATTCTCAATGGGGGCTGTCACATCACACTTGACGACGTCCCCGACGCCATGCAGTTGCCCCTCTTCATTCAGCACCTCGGCAAATGCGATGCGCGCCGGAACGCTCCATCAACCAAGACGGGCACGACGTCGCTGACGCCGTACGCGGACGCGTAGTCAACGTCGTCGCGACAACCTCGTCCAACCAACTCACGCCCCGACACGCACGTGACAATCGCCTCGGTGACTGTGCTCTTGGCGTCGCACCAGGCGGCGAAGGCGTACTTGGCTTCCGGCGACAGGTCACCACCTAAATTCGACAGCACCGCGCCAGCACCCAAGAGATCCTCGATCGAGGGTCGCAAAGTCCCGTCGAGCCAACGCTCCCCGCAGGCCAGCACCGTCACGGGCAAGGAGGTGGCGGCGAGATGCTCGGCCACCGCGGGTGCATTGCGCAGGCACGCCGCCACAACGACGGCACCGGTCTCGGCGGCGAGCACCGAACCGGTTGAGCCGTTGGGTGACGGCAGGACCACCGCGTCGAGTGTCGGTTGATTCAGGAGAGCAATTGGGGAAAGCCAGACACCAGCGTCGTCGGGGCTTTCGGAGAGCTGCGCACCGAGTGAATCGGCGAAGGTACGCGCCGATACGTCCTTCCATCGATGCGGGTACACGATTCCCCCGCGGCTGACAACGGCCTCGACCGCGGTCGTAAAGCGAAGCACGTCGACCACCACGACAATTGATTCGGCCCGTGACAAGCGTTCAGCGCCCGACGGTCCCCACTCAAAGCGACGGAGGTAGTCGCCCTGCATTGACCATGCCGAGCCGCTCATTGCCGCAGTATCCCATGATGTCGTCGTACTAAGCGAGGAGCGACCAACGCACGACACCGCTTCTAGGTGATTGCGCTGGTAAAGGGCGCCGGTACATTGGTGCCGTGACGTACGAAATCGATAAGAGTGACGCCGAGTGGCGTGACCAGCTCTCCCCCGACCGCTACGCGGTACTGAGGAAGGCGGCGACCGAGGCGCCTTTCACGGGTTCGCTGTTGCACGTCGACGCGGACGGCGTCTTCACGTGCGGGGGTTGCGGACAGACGCTCTTCACGAGCGCGCAGAAGTTCGACTCCGGCTGTGGCTGGCCGAGTTTTGACGCGTGCGAACCCGGTACCGTCGTCGAACGAAAGGACAAGTCGCTCTTTCGCCAGCGCACCGAGATCCTCTGCTCGAAGTGCGGCGGTCACTTAGGACACGTCTTCAACGACGGTCCCACGGCGAGTGGCCTCCGCTACTGCGTGAACTCGCTCTCGATCGACTTCGACGAGTCAGCGGGTTAGACGTCGAGGAATCGTCGGATGGCGATTGCCGATCCCACGGATCCGATCACCACGCCCACGATCAAGACGACCGCGTTGGTGCCTACGAGGGCCGACGTGTTGAGTTGGAACTCATTGTGTAACGGGTACCACGTGTGCAGCGCGGTCACGGCCAACACCGCCACCACCGCCCCCAGGAGTCCTTGGATGAATCCTTCAGTGATGTAGGGAATGCGAATGAACCAGTTCGTCGCGCCGACCAATTTCATCACGGAGACTTCGCGTCGTCGCGCGAAGATCGCCATGCGAATCGTGTTGAGGATGAGCACCGACGCCGACAAGAGCAACACGGCGGCGAGCGCCAAGAAGACGATCTGCAGGACCCTGATGACCTTGTTCATCTCGCGGATCTGAGAACCGGGCGTCGTCACCTGATAGATGCCGGGCTGATGTTGGAACGTGCTCTGGACGACGAAGGCGTCAGAAGGGACGGTAGGCGTGCAGCGAAACGACGTGGGCATCGATGAGACGGTGAGTACGCTCCACTCGTTCGGAGGCAGCAATTTCTTCGCTTCGGCGAGGTCTTGGGCCTGGGTATAGAAGACGCAGTTCTTCACGATGGGCGAACTAGAGAGCTGCGTGCGCACGCCACTGATTTCGCTCGCCGACGCCGTGGGCAGCATCCACACGGTCACGCGGGTACCTTGTTGCCACAAGACCGAAGCTTGGGCCGCGCTCTGCTTCAAGAGAAGAGCCGATCCGACGAGGGATAACGAGACCGCGACGCACAACACCGCGGCGATCGTCATCATTCGGTTTCGCCATAGATTGCTAAACGTCTCTTTGAAGGCGTAGCGAAAGTACACGCGCATTAGATGGTGACTCCCTCATCGATGCCGTAGACACCACGAACCTGGTCGCGGATCATCTCGCCGCGGTCGAGCTCCACAACGCGACGGCGCATCCGGTCTACGAGTGCCTTGTCGTGCGTGGCCATGACGACCGTCGTGCCGGTGCGGTTGATCCGCTCGAGCAGCGCCATGATCGACTCGGAGTTCGAGGGGTCGAGGTTGCCGGTTGGTTCGTCGGCGAGAAGGATGAGTGGGCGATTGACGAAAGCCCTCGCCACCGCGACGCGTTGCTGCTCACCACCGGAGAGCTCGTGGGGCAGATTCTTCGACTTGTCGGTGAGACCCACCAACTCCAAGATCTGGGGAACTTGGGATTCGACGGTGGAGCGTGGACGCCCGATCACCTCGAGGGCGAAGGCCACGTTCTCAAAGACGCTCTTGTTCGGCAGCAGACGAAAGTCCTGGAAGACGCAGCCGATGTTACGCCGCAGGTAGGGCACGCGCCACTTGGGCAGGTCGCCAATGTCGCGACCGGCTTCGAGAATGCGGCCTTTGTCGGGATGTTCTTCACGAAGAAGCAGACGTAGAAAAGTCGTTTTACCCGAACCCGAGGCACCCACCAAGAAGACGAACTCACCTTTTTCGATGTCGAGAGAGATGTCCTTGAGAGCCGGCGTGCCGTTCTTGTAGGTCTTCGAGACATTCTCAAATCGAATCACGGCAACACCCCCTCGGGATTACTGGTAGTTGTGCGACACACGGGCGCAGTGCCGACACCATTCTAGTTTGGGCGTCACGCGCCTTTGGTCCATGAAAGCCAGTCAATAGTGGCATAACAAGATATTTATGAAGTGGAACGCTGACGACGCAGCTCGGCCTCCATGAAGCCGTCGAGGTCACCGTCCAAGACGGCTTCGACGTTGCCGGTCTCGAAGTCCGTGCGGTGATCCTTCACGAGTTGGTAGGGCGCTTGTACGTAACTGCGAATCTGCGAGCCCCACGCGTTGTCCCCACGATCACCACTAAGCGCGTCCATCTCCGCCTGGCGCTGCTTGCGCGCGAGTTCCGCCAACTTCGCTTCGAGGATCTGCATCGCGCGCGCGCGGTTCTGGTGTTGCGAGCGTTCGTTCTGACAACTCACGACGACGCCCGTGGGTAGGTGCGTCAGGCGAATGGCGGAGTCCGTCTTGTTGACGTGTTGTCCCCCAGCGCCCGACGATCGATAGGTGTCAACGCGCAGATCCTTTTCGTCGATCTCGACTTCGGCCGCGTTGTCCTCGAGCAGTGGCGTCACGTCCAAACTCGCGAAACTCGTTTGGCGACGCGCTTGTGAGTCGAAGGGACTGATGCGCACGAGTCGGTGAACGCCACGTTCCACCGAGAGCCACCCGTAGGCGAATCGGCCCTTCACGATGAACGTCGCCGAAAGGAGACCGGCCTCTTGGCCTTCGGTCGCTTCGTCGATCTCGACGCCGAACCCACGACGTTCCGCCCAGCGCGAGTACATGCGCAGCAGCATCTCGGTCCAGTCCTGCGCGTCGGTGCCACCGGCACCGGCGTGGAGTTCCACGATCGCGTCGTTCTCGTCGTAGGGACCGCTGAAGAGACTCTGCGTCTCCAGTGCACCAATGTCGCTACCGAGCGTGTCGACGCTGGTCGCGAGTTCATCGAAGAGCGACCAGTCGGCGTCGCCGGCAGCGAGGGACTCACGAGCGAACTCCGCCAGCACGATGGCGTCGTCGAGCGAGCGTCGCAGGGCGTCGAAGGACTCGAGATCGTTCGCCAGGCGACCGAGCTCAGTCGTCACCTCGCGCGCGTTCTCCTGGTCGTCCCAGAGGTTGGGGTCGGCGGCCAAGTCGTTCAACACGGCGTGGCGGGCCCGGCGGTCATCGATCTTCAGGTAGTCGCGCGCCGCGTCCCACCTGGCCCCGAGTTCCTCGATCGCGACCAGGGCGTTTCGAAGGGCGTTCTCCGCCTTAGGGTCGGCCATGGCACTGCTTGAATTTGCGTTTCGAGCCGCACCAGCAGGGGTCGTTTCGACCGATCTTCTCGTTGTGCTTGACCGCCGGCTTGGGTGAACTCTCGTGAACGGGCAGTTCTGTCGCCCCGGGCGCTACTTCGAGCGCGTTGGTCTGAGCGCCTTCCAGGCCTTCGTCCGCGTCACCGGCCTCGACCGGTTCGCTCGCTTCGACGTGGGTGATGTATCGAACGTAGTCAATGTCGACGGCGTCAAGGAGGTGCTCGAACATCAAGAAACCCTCTTTCTGCCACGCCGTGAGGGGGTCCTGCTGGGCGACTTGGCGAAGGTGGATGCCGTCACGCAAGTAGTCCATGTCCGAGAGGTGGTCGCGCCAACGTTGGTCGAGGATCTGGAGCATGACGTCGCGCTCGATCTCCTTCGCGGTCTCAAGACCTCCCGGGAAGTTCTCCGACTTCTTCTCGTACTGACCTACGGCTTCGTCCACGACGAGTGCCACGACGTCGTCGACGTTGTCGTAGGCGCTGAGTGTCTCCACGTCGAGTTCCGTCGGGTAGTACGACTGGAGTTCGAGGACGAGGGCGTTGAGGTCCCACTCTTCGACGAAGCCCTCCCCGAGTTGGGCGTCGACGGCCTGGGTCAGCCGCTCTTCGATCATCTCGATGGTCGCGTCGTGGATGTCCTCACCGTTGATGACCTGCTGGCGACGTCCGTAGATGACCTTGCGTTGTTCGTTCATGACCTCGTCGTACTTGAGGACGTCTTTACGGATCTCGGCGTTACGCGCTTCGACCGTGTTCTGCGCTCGTTCAATGGCCTTGGAGACCATCTTCGCTTCGATCGCCTCGTCTTCGGGCATCGTGCGGTCCATGATCGACTTCACGACGCCGGTCGCGAACACGCGGAGCAACTCGTCGTCGAGTGAGAGGTAGAAACGACTCTCACCGGGGTCGCCCTGGCGACCCGCGCGACCGCGCAACTGGTTGTCGATGCGACGAGAGTCGTGTCGCTCGGTCCCGAGAACGTACAGGCCACCGAGCGCGCGCACCTCGTCACCGTCACCCTGCGTGAGGGGCCTCCATTTGTCGGCCGCCTTCTGATAGGCCGCGTCGTACTCTTCGGTGCCGACCGTGAATCCCTGGGCGATGGCGTCGCGCGCGGCGAGTCCTTCGTAGTTTCCACCGAGGATGACGTCGACGCCTCGACCGGCCATGTTCGTCGCCACGGTGACGGCGCCCTTTCGACCGGCCTGGGCAACGATCTCCGCTTCGCGGAAGTGTTGCTTCGCGTTCAAGACCTCGTGAGGAATGCCGGCCTTCGAGAGTTCACGGCTCAACAACTCGGACTTTTCAACGGACGCGGTGCCGAGCAGTACAGGTTGGCCGACGTCGGAGCGCTCACGCACGTCAACGACGATGGACGCGAACTTCGCGGCCTCCGTCTTGTAGATGAGGTCCGCCTTGTCGTCGCGCCTCGCCGGTTGATTCGTAGGTATCGGCACGACTGAGAGCTTGTAGGTGTTGCCGAACTCCGCGGCCTCAGTTTCCGCAGTACCGGTCATGCCCGAGAGCTTCTCGTAGAGACGGAAGTAGTTCTGGAGGGTGACCGTCGCCCAGGTGTGATTCTCTTCTTGGATTCGCACGCGTTCCTTGGCTTCGACGGCCTGGTGCAGTCCGTCGCTCCAGCGTCGACCATCGAGCGTGCGACCGGTGAACTCGTCCACGATCTTGACCTCGCCGCCGTCGACCAAGTACTCCTTGTCGCGGTGGAACAGTTCCTTCGCTCGCAACGCTTGTCCGAGCTGGTGCACGTAGTTCGTCGCGACCGCGTCGTAGAGGTTGGTCACGCCAAGTTGACGTTCGACCTTTTCGATACCCGCCTCGGTGGGCACGACCGTCTTCTTTTCCTCGTCCACCTCGTAGTCGGTGTTTCGAGTGAGCGAACGGGCAATGGAGGCGAACTGGTAGTAGAGCTTGGTAATGTCGGACGCCGGCCCCGAGATGATCAGCGGCGTACGCGCCTCGTCGATAAGAATCGAGTCGACCTCGTCGATGATGGCGAAGTGGTGTCCGCGCTGGACCATGTGTTCCGCGCGGCGCGCCATGTTGTCGCGAAGGTAGTCGAAGCCGAACTCGGTGTTCGTCCCGTAGGTGACGTCCGCGGCGTAGGCCGCGCGCTTGTCGTCGAAGTCCTGAAGGTCGGGGCCGACTCGACCGACGCTGATCCCGAGGAACCGGTGGAGCTCGCCCATCCAGTTCGCGTCGCGCGTCGCGAGGTAGTCGTTCACGGTCACGACGTGCACGCCGTTACCGGCGAGCGCGTTCAAGTACACGGGCAGCGTCGAGACCAGGGTCTTGCCCTCACCAGTTTTCATTTCCGCGATCCAGCCAAAGTGCAACGCCATGCCGCCCATGAGTTGCACGTCGTAGTGGCGCTGCCCGAGCACGCGCGTGGCGCCTTCGCGCACCACGGCGAAGGCCTCGATCAGGAGGTCGTCAAGGGTCTCGCCCTCCGCGAGGCGCTCACGAAAGACGTCCGTCTTCGCGCGCAGCTCGGCGTCGGTCAAAGCCGCCATCTCGCCCGCCAGGTCGTTGATGAGGGGAACGAGTTCGCCGAGTTGACGGACGCGCTTACCCTCGCCGGCCTTTAAAATCTTCTGAAATACGCTCATATCGTGCTTTACCCTACCGGTCGTACGGGGACTTGAAGAGGGCTACGAGTGCTGACCTGGTCTTTGACCCCACACCTGCCTGCGGCGGTGTCCGTGCGCACCCCGGGCAGCTTGCGCTCTCCCGCAGTGATCTCGCACACTTCACCGGCTCCCGTGACGACCACGATGATCGCCCCGGGGCAGGACTTACTTCTAAACCGCGCCATGCTCAGCGTCGATAAGACGCCTTACGTGGGTCGTTTCGCCCGCGACTGGCATCGACTTTCAACCACAGACCACCCGCAGCCCCGCACCCAATCTACGCGACGAGCCCTCAGGTCTTCGGGCGCGTCGCCAAGACCAAGACGAGTCGAAGGCTGAGGACGAGGGCCGCCAGTGGCACGAGCGCGCGGCGCCAGCCCTTAGCGGTCTGTACTTCGAAACGCAGAGCGCTTCGGTGGTGCGCGATCACCATCTCACGTGGCGCCCGCGCGCGTGACACGCCCTCGATGTGCGTGATCACCGCGTCACTCGTCGCGGCCACTTGGTAGCCGTGCTCGCGGAGCTGCCAACAGAGCGCCATCTCCTCGGCGAACATGAAGTACCGCTCGTCGAAACCGCCCACTTTCTCGAAAGCCGCGCGACGGATGAGAAAGCACGCGCCCGACACCCAATCAACGGTGCCGTCACTCCTCGTCGACCGGTAACGCTTGGTGGCGGGATTGTCCGGCCAGAGCGGCGCGAGCACCGCGTGCAGACCGGCCAGCCACACGTTCGGGAACACCCGCATCGAGGGATACACCGTCCCGTCCGGACGAAGGATCAGTGGTCCGACGAGCGCGACCTCTCGGTGGCTCTCCAAGTACGAGGCGAGGGCCGCCACCGCCCCCTCGTGCACGACGACGTCAGGGTTGGAGACGAGTACGTACTTGGAGCGCCTGGCGGCCGCGACACCTCGATTGACGCCACGTCCGTAGCCCAGATTCACGCCCGGCGACACGAGCACGATTCCGGGTTCTAACAGTGACGACGGGACCGAACCCACCTCGCCGTTCTCGACGACGACGATCGCTTCGATGTCGTTGTCCAAGAGCGAGTCCACGCACTCCACCAACACCTGGTCGGCGTGGTAGTCGACGATGACCGCGACGACGTCGTTCGCGACGTCCATCACGGCGCCACCTTGTCGCTACGGAGATCGAAGACCAGTCTCGCGACCGCGTCACGCCACACCGGCAGCGCTTCGAAGCTCGTGGCGAACTTGGTCGCGTCGAGATCGCTCCGCGCTGGTCGCGTCGCCAACGGCGCCGGTGAGAGTTCACTGGTCTTGATGGGGGTCGCGAAATCGTCGCCGCGTCCGAGGAGGGTCCCCACGTGGGCGGCGACGTCGAACCAGGTGGTCGCGCCAGTGTTCGCCACGTGCCAGAGTCCACCCGGACGCTCCCGCACGAACGTCACCAGGGAGCGTGCGAGGTCGCTCGCCGCCGTGACGGTGCCCATCTGATCGTCGACGAAGCGAACCGCCGATCCAGAGACCGCTCGATCGGCGATCACGTGCACGACGTTCTTACCTCGAACGCCCATGACCCACGACGTGCGAACGATGGTATCGGCGGCCACGCAGTGACGTTCTCCGTCACGCTTGGACGCGCCGTACACGCTGAGTGGATTCGTGTCGTCGTCTTCAACGTAGGCGCTTCCTTTTGCCCCGTCGAACACGTAGTCGGTCGAGATCGTGATGAGATGCGCGCCCACGTCACCGGCACCGAGTGACAAGTTCTGCGTACCGCGTTCGTTGACGTTGAAGCACGTTTCGGTGTCCTCTTCTGCTCGATCGACGGCCGTGTACGCGGCGAGGTGGACGATCACGTCGGGCCGCAACGCACGAAGCGAGCGCAGAACCGCGTCGCGATCGGTGACGTCGAGTTCATGATGGTCGAGCCCCAGGACTTCGAACTCGCCCTCGCCCACCGGCGTCGCGTCCGGATGGAACGACGCGTCACCGCCGAGTGGTGTCAAGCCACGAAGCGTGTCGAGAAGGTCGACGCCGACTTGGCCGCCCGCTCCCGTCACGAGGACGCGTACGGCCCTCGTCACGTTGGACCCACGTCAGCGGGACGTACGTGCACGACGTCACCCACGTCAAAGGAGCGCAGCGCGCCGTCGACCTCGACGAGGAGTTGTCCCACGTCATCGACGCCTCGCGCGACGCCGGTCACTGAACCGTTCAGCTGTTCAACCCGCACGTCCTGACCAATGGTGGCGAGCGCTCGCGTGTACTCCTCGCGCAGTGCCACGCGACCTTCTTTCGTATTGAGTTGAGCTCGACGTTTCTCGATCTCCTCGAGCACAATATCGAGTAGCCCCCGAGGCACGAGGGTGACCCCCGCTTCGCTGCGCACTGACGTCGCCGCAACCCCTTCGGGACCCTCGTAGGTGAGATTGACCCCGAGACCCACCACGACCGCGAAGGTTCCACTCGATTCGACGACCTCCGCGAGGAGACCCGCGAGTTTCTTCTCACCCACGACGAGGTCGTTCGGCCACTTCAGCGCTGGTCGAAGTCCGCAGAGGCGCTCGAGCGCGGTCCTCGTGGCGAGCGCCACGACGGCCACGACGAGTTGTAGTTGCGTGACGTCGAGGTCGGGGCGAAGCAGGAGCGAACAGAGCAGCGACGCGCGAGGCGGCGACGTCCATGCTCGATCGAGTCGTCCACGCCCCGAACTTTGAAAGTCCGCTAGGGCGACGAAACCTTCCGCGACGTCGTCGCGAGCCCGTTTGACGACGTACGTATTCGTCGAATCGATCTCATCAAAGTGCTCAACGCGCCAAATAATGGGACTCACATCCAAACATTAGGGTTTGGGGGACGAGTGCTAGAAAATAACAGGCTCAGTACGGAGGTTTGCGTGTTAAAGAAAGTCCTCATCGCCAATCGCGGTGAGATTGCGGTGCGTGTCATCCGGACCTGTCGTGAAATGGGTATCGTCACCGTCGCCGTCTACTCCGAACTCGATCGCAACGCGCTGCACGTTCGACTGGCCGATGAGGCCTACGCGCTCGGGGGCCAGACGGCCGCCGAAAGCTACCTCAACACCGAGGCGATCTTGGACGTCATCAAGCGTTCGGGCGCGGACGCGGTGCACCCCGGTTACGGATTCTTCTCTGAAAACACCGAATTCGCGCGAGCCATCACGTCACGCGGCGTCACCTTCATTGGCCCGCCCCCCGAAGCGATCGAAGTCATGGGTGACAAGATCTCGTCACGTCTCGCCGCGGAAGCAGCTGGCGTCGCCGGCGTGCCCGGTCGAAGCCAAGCGCTCGTGGACGCCCAAGAAGTCATCGACTTCGGCAACAAGTTCGGATGGCCGATCGCCATCAAGGCCGCGTACGGCGGCGGCGGTCGTGGCATGAAAGTCGTGAACGCGCCTGACGAGGCCCAGGCCGCCTTCGAAAGTGCACAACGCGAAGCGCTCAGTTACTTCGGTCGCGACGAGTGTTACGTCGAGCGCTACTTGACGTGGCCACGCCACATCGAGATGCAGGTGCTCGGGGACGCCCACGGCACCACCCTCTGGCTCGGGGAGCGCGACTGTTCCGCGCAGCGTCGACATCAGAAGCTGATTGAAGAGTCACCGGCTTCAAACTTTCCCAACGACGTCCGTCTCGCCATGGGCGAAGCGGCCGTCAAGGTCTCGAAGGCCTGTGGCTACGTGAACGCGGGCACCGTGGAGTTCCTCTACCAAGACGACGAGTTCTTCTTCTTAGAGATGAACACGCGGCTTCAGGTCGAACATCCGGTGACCGAACTCGTGACGGGACTCGATCTCGTCGAGTGGCAACTGCGCATCGCCGCTGGCGAGGCACTGGACTTCACGCAGGACGACGTGCAGCGAAACGGCCACGCCATCGAAGTGCGCATCAACGCCGAAGACCCTTCGGGTGGACGCTTCATCCCCTCGCCCGGTCGGATCACTCGCTTCGACCAGCCCGCCGGTCCCGGCGTGCGTCTCGACGCCGGTTACAGCGCTGGCGACACGATCTCGCAGTACTACGACAACCTGATCGGCAAACTCGTCGTGTGGGCGCCGGACCGCGAAAAGGCGCGTCGCAAGATGCTGCGAGCGATCGAAGAGACGACCATCGAAGGTGTCCCGACGACGCTCGGCGCGGACGTGGTGATCCTCACCAGCGAAGAGTTCGTGAACGGCACCCACTCGACCAAGTGGGTGGAGACGAATCTTGACTTCTCCACCTTGCCAACGCCCGCGGCAGCGGCCCTGTCGATCGGCGAGGGCGGCGTGCGCAAGGACGTCACGGCGGAAGTCAACGGTCGTCGGGTCACGGTGTCCCTCTGGATGCCCGAATCCGACGACGAGATCCTGGCTCGACCACAGAGCACCGCGCTGAAGCCGCGCCGCGAGCATCACAGCGGCGTGTTGGGCAGCGGCTCGGGCAAGGTGACGGTCCCGATGCAAGGCACCATCGTCAAAGTCAACGTCGAGGTCGGCCAGTCCGTCGAAGCTGGCGAGACGGTCGTTATCCTCGAAGCGATGAAGATGGAGAACGCCGTCAACGCGGAGAAGTCGGGTGTAGTGAAGACGATCAAGGTCGCCAAGGGTGACTCCGTGAGCGCCGGCGACGTCGTCGTGGAGATCGAATGACGATCGAGGATCAGGTCACCGAGACCGTAGAGAAGTCACGCGACGAGTTGATAACGCTGAGCCATTTCATTCACGCGCACCCCGAACTCGGCTACGAGGAGGTTCGCTCGTCGGAAGCGGTCGCGAACGCCGCAGAAGAAATGGGTTTTGACGTCGAGCGAGGAATCGCAGGTCTTCCGACGGCGTTTCGTGCGACCGTCGGCACGGGCGACTTTCACGTGGTCTACTGCGCCGAATACGACGCGCTGCCAGACGTCGGCCACGCCTGTGGTCACAACATCATCGCCGCCTCATCACTCGGGGCCGCGCTCGGACTGGGCGCCGTCGCCGACGAGTTGGGACTCACGGTGACGTTGCTCGGCACGCCTTCGGAAGAGGGCGGTGGTGGCAAGATTGACCTCATCAACGCGGGCTATTTCGATGACACGCACGCAGCACTCATGATCCACCCCTTTCCGACGGAGCGGCTCGACGCCATCTGTCTCGCGGTCGATCACTTCGACGTCACGTTCATCGGCAAAGAGGCCCACGCCTCGGCGGCGCCGTGGGAGGGCGTGAACGCGCTCGACGCGCTCACCATCTCCCAAGTGGCCCTCGGACTGTTACGTCAACAGCTTCGCCCCGAAGATCAAGTGCACGGGATCGTCGTCGAAGGTGGCTCGGCGGCCAACATCATCCCGAGTCGCGTCGTCGGGCGTTTCATGGCCCGCTCGTCGACGTCCACGCAGTTGAGCGAACTGCGCGAGCGCGTGAACGCCTGTTTCGAAGCGGGCGCGCTCGCTTCGGGCGCCACGCTCCTCATCGAAGAGTTGGGCCATCAGTTCTCGCACATGGTCGCCGACCAAGAAATTCTCGCTCACTACCGCCGAGCAGCCGAATCTCTCGGGAGGAGTTTCGCGCTCGACGACGACGAAGTGGCGAAGCCCACCATCTCGACGGACATGGCCAACGTCTCGCTGGTGGTGCCGTCGATTCACCCACTCTTGATGATCCCCACGCACGGCGCCTCGAACCACCAACCCGAATTCACTGTCGCCTGCGTGACGCCCGCCGCTGATCAGGCCGTCATCGACGGAGCAGTCGCCCTCGCCCACACGGTGGTGGGAGTCGCCCAAGACCGCGCACTACGCGAAAGGTTGGTCCAACGATCATGATGATCGAACACGCCCTGTTGGCCGTGACGCCGGGAGAAGAGAGCGCCTTTGAAGCCTCGATGACCCAAGCACTGCCCATCATCGAATCGAACGACGACTGCTTTGGCGCAGAAGTTCGCCGCCAAGCGGAAGACCCTTCGATCTATCTCTTGCTCGTGCGCTGGACGTCCGTCGAGGCGCACCTCGCCTTTCGAGAGACCGAACTCTTCGCGCAGTGGCGCGCGCTCACGCATCACTTCTACCGCGAGCCGCCAACCGTCACCCACTTTCACGAACCGATTTCGCGTTAGCTGGCTTGGTAGACCCCGAACTCCGTTCGAAGGACGTCAGCCACCTCACCCAGCGTGGCGAGTCGCGATAAGGCCGTCTTCATCGGGTAGAGCAGGTTCGCCGATCCACGAGCAGCCGTCGACACGTCGTCGAGCGCCGCGCGCACCGCGTCGTTGTCACGCGAGGTCTTCAGTTGGCGCACCCTCTCCACTTGCGCGCGCTGTTGGCTCTCGTCGATAGGAAAGACGTCGGCCTTGGTCGATTGGTCTTCGACGAACTGATTGACGCCCACGACGACCTTGTCACCTCGTTCGACGCTGCGCGCGAATTCGTAGGCAGCGGCTTCGATCTCGTCTTGAAGAAAATGCGCCTCGATCGCGGCAACGGACCCGCCCATCTCGTCAATTCGTTCGATGTACTCCCGTGCGCGCTGCTCGACTTCGTCGGTCAGCGACTCGACGAAGTATGAGCCGGCCAAAGGGTCGACCGTGTCCGTCACGCCGGACTCGTAACCGAGCACTTGTTGGGTGCGTAGCGCCAACTTTGCTGCGCGCTCGGTGGGAAGTCCCAACGCTTCGTCGAAACCGTTCGTGTGCAGACTTTGCGTTCCCCCGAGGGCCGCGGCGAGCCCTTGGATGGTCACGCGCACGATGTTGTTCTCTGGCTGCTGCGCGGTGAGCGTCGAGCCGCCGGTCTGGGTGTGGAACCGGAGCATCGTGGACCTGGGATCGGTTGAGCCGAATCGATCACGCATGATCGACGCCCACAGGCGACGGGCCGCGCGGTATTTAGCCACCTCTTCGAAGAGGTTGTTGTGCGCGTTGAAGAAGAAACTGAGACGCGGCGCGAACGCGTCGAGCTCGAGTCCGGCCGCGAGCGCCGCTTCGACGTAGGCAACGCCGTTCGCGAGGGTGAAGGCGATCTCTTGTACCGCCGTGGAGCCGGCTTCGCGGATGTGGTAGCCGGAGATGGAGATGGTGTTCCAGTTGGGCATCTCCTTCGCGCAGTAGGCGAACGTGTCCACGACGAGGCGCATCGAGGGACGCGGGGGGTAGATGTAGGTTCCGCGCGCAACGTACTCCTTCAAGATGTCGTTTTGAATCGTGCCGCGTAACTGCGAGCCTTTGACGCCCTGCTCCTCGCCAACTAATTGGTAGAACAACAGCAACGTCGCGGCCGTGGCGTTGATCGTCATGGACGTCGTCACCTCGTCGAGCGGCAAGTCCTTCAAAAGCAGGCGCATGTCATCGATGGACGAGATCGCGACGCCTACTTTGCCGACTTCACCTTCGGCCCGTACGTGATCAGCGTCGAGGCCCATCTGCGTGGGGAGGTCGAACGCGCACGAGAGTCCCGTCTGGCCGGCATCCAAGAGGAACTTGAAGCGCTCATTCGTCGCCTCGGCGGTTCCGAACCCGGCGTACTGGCGCATCGTCCAGAGCTTGCCGCGGTACATCGTCTCCTGCACGCCGCGCGTGTAGGGGTAAGCGCCTGGCTCGCCAAGTTGCGTCTTTTCGTCGAAGTCCTTCAGATCGGCACCGCGATACACCGTCTTGATCTCAATGCCCGAATCAGTAAATCGCTCGTTCGTGCTCACGCCAGCCAGATTACGCGGTGGGTCTCGCGACGTTCATCGGCCCTGGGGCGTTACTCATCAGTCTTCGTAGCCACGTCCCACGACGAGAGAACCGTGAATGGACTTACGCGTGGACGGGGTGCGGCATGCACAGGTCGTCGTACTCGGCGATCTGAATCGGCCCCGCGTTCTCGCCACAGGCCGGACACTCCGGGTCGCGGCGCACCTTGAAGGTACGAAAACTCTGCTCGAGGGCGTCGTAGGTGAGGAGTCGTCCGACTAGTGGTTCGCCGAGTCCGAGGATCAACTTGATCGCCTCGACGGCCTGCAGCGAGCCAATGATGCCGGTCAGCACGCCGAGCACGCCGGCTTCGGCACAACTCGGGGCGAGTTCGGCGGGCGGCGGTTCGGGAATCATGCAGCGATAGCACGGTCCGACGTAGGGATAGAAGACGGTGACCTGTCCGTCGAAACGGAAGATGGATCCGTGCACCACCGGGATGCGCTTCAAGAGCGCGGCGTCGTTCACCAAGTACCGCGTGGGAAAGTTGTCCGTACCGTCCACGATGACGTCGTAGCCGTCGATGATCTCCAAGATGTTGTCGGCGCCCAACCGAACGTCGTAGGTGAGGACCTTCACGTCGGGGTTCATCGCCGTCAAGGCCGCTTTGGCACTGTCGACTTTTCGCATCCCGACGCGGTCCATCGTGTGCAGGATCTGTCGCTGGAGGTTCGACGAATCGACGACGTCCATGTCGATGATGCCGATGGTGCCGACGCCGGCGGCAGCGAGATAGAGCGCGGCAGGTGATCCCAGTCCCCCAGCCCCCAGCAAGAGCACCTTCGCGTCCAGCAGTTTCATCTGACCCTCTTCACCCACTTCGGGCAGAAGCAGGTGGCGGCCGTAGCGAAGGCGCTGGTCCTGGGTCATCGTCCGTGGCGTACTCCACGCGAGCCCTTCGTCCTTCCATTTGTTGAAGCCACCGGTGATCGACACGACGTCGGTGTAGCCGAGGTCTTGGAGCGTCTTCGCCGCGAAGGCGCTGCGCGTTCCACCGGCGCAGTAGACCGCGACGGGCGCGCTCTTGTCGCGAAGGCGGCCCTCGACGGAGAACTCGAGCTGTCCGCGGGGCACGTGCACGGCGCCGGGTAGGGCACCTTGCTCGTACTCATCGGGCTCTCGAACGTCGAGCAGCGTGTAGTCGGCGAGGTGCGCCGCGACCTCTTGGGGGTCGATCTCACGAATCTCGGCCTTGGCGGCGTTCAGTAGGTCTCGCGGTGATGACAAGGGACCCTCCTTTTCAGTGCTTAAACCTTACCTGCTTGGTCAACAATCCGATTCGCCGGGCCTGCTAGACCCGACGCGTGGAACTTCGTGAACTTCTCGCTCGTCGACGCATGACGCGATCCTTCGACGGGACGCCCGTCGACGACGCGTGGCTCGATCAACTCTGTGCCGACGCGCTCTGGTCGCCGACGGCCGGCAACTGCGCGGGCGTGCGTCTCTTCACGGTGGGCGCGAAGGACGTCGCGTCGTACGTGGAGGTGGCCTCCGACGAGGCGTGGCGTACGCGTTCTCGTCGCTACGAGGGAATACTTGGCGCCGGCGCCGCCGTCTTGGTGACGTCACGTCCCCAGGACTATCTCGCTCGTTACGCAGAGCCCGACAAGATCACGTCCGGTCTCGGCGACGTCGAGAATTGGCCACTGCCCTACTGGCACACGGACGCCGCGATGGCGACGATGGCGCTCTTGCTCTTGCTCGAAGAGAGTGGCTGGCACGCGACGATCTGGGGGAACTTTCGCAACAACGACGCCGTCGCGCGATGGGCCGGCTTCGACGACGAAGAACTCTTCGCCACCGTCTTTGTTGGTCGAAGCGATAGCAAGGACGTCACGTCGAGCTCGCTCGAGCGCAACGTGACGCCTCGAGTTGAGCGAGTACGTCGCCTGACGTTCTAGCTCTTCGCTGCCTCTGACAACGCGACGAGGTACTCGACCAACGCCCGTGTCGAGAACGCCGTCGCGCCTTTGGTCACGAACCCTCTCGCGACGTCCGATCGAGCGGGCCCGGCGATGTCGAGGTGCGCCCACGGACGCCCGCCCGTGAAACGACGCAGCAGCAGTGCCGCGGCGATGGATCCGGCCTTCGGGGGTTTGCCGATGTTCTTCATGTCGGCGACGTCGGATTCGATGTGCGATTCGTAACTGTCCACGAGGGGCATGCGCCAGAGTGCTTCGCCACTTCGGCCACTCGCCGCCGCCAGGCGCCCCGCGAGTTCATCGTTCGACACGAACATCGCGCCCACTTCGTCGCCGAGCGCGACGTTCTGGGCTCCGGTCAAGGTGGCGACGTCGATGATCGTGTCGGGATTCGCTTCCGCCGCAAGACTGAGCCCGTCGGCCAGGATCAGCCTTCCTTCGGCGTCGGTGTTGAGTACTTCGATGGTCATACCGTTACGGATGGTGAGGACGTCCCCGGGCTTCGTCGCGCGATCGCCGAGGAGGTTCTCGGTCAGGGGCGCGATCGCGGTCACGCGAACGTTGAGTTTGAGGCGACTCGCGAGCGAGAGAACGGCCATCACGACCGCCGCGCCGGTCATGTCCGTCTTCATGCTCATCATGCCGTCGCCGGACTTGATGGAGAGACCGCCCGAGTCGAAGGTCACGCCCTTACCAACGAGCGCGACGTGCGCGAGACCGCCGCCCGACTGCGGGTCGTACGTGGCGTAGACGAGGCGCGTGGGTTGCGCGGAGCCCTGTCCGACACCGAGGAGACCACCGAGGCGCTCCTCTTTTATCTTCGATTCATTCCAGATCTCGACGGTGACGTGCTCGTCGAGCTCGAGACGTTCGTCGAACTCGTTCGCGAGCGCCTTCGGTGACATGAAGCCGGCTGGCGAATCCACGAGGAACTTGGCCCAGTTGACGGCGTCGGCGATGATGACGCCGCGCTCGACACCGCGCGTCACGTCGTCGTGCACCGCCACGGTGGGTAGCGGCACGCCAATGGGCACGACGTCGAATGACGCGTCCGCGCTCTGATTCTTGAAACTGTAGGACGCGAGGAGCGCGCCTTCGACGAGCGCTTGGGCGACACCCGCGGGGTCGCGAAGGCCGTCCGTGGGCAACAGGAACGCGATCGAACCCTCGCCCGTCGCGCGAAGGACGCCCGCACCGGCGAGGCGATACGCGTTGGCGTCCTGGTCACTCGAACCAACGGATACGAACGCGACGTTCGAACCGTGCAGTGATCGCAACACGACTGAACCGCCGACGTCACCCTTGAAACCTTGAAGCGCGCACCACTCTTTCGTGAGCACGCGAGGGATCTCCTGAGCGCCGAGGCTCTGAGGAATCGCGTCACTGATCGTGCCCACGCCGTCGCTGAACAGAACGGGTAGCGCGATCGTTGACTGCGTCAGTGCCTCTTTGATCGACGAGATCCTTGCCGTTCGTGTCATTACAACCTTTTCCTAGTCGTGAATCCGTGCAGTTCGGTGGTGAGGCCCTTCGGCCCAACGAGCCATCGTCCACGCAAGATCGCTCAGGCGATTGAGGTAGGCGTTGACGAGTGAGTCTTCAAGTGGGTAGCTCACGGCCACGCGTTCGGCGCGCCGGATGACCGTGCGCGCGATGTCGAGGATCGCCGAGAGTTGCGTCTCTCCTGGCACGACGAATTCGCTCGGCATCTCGATCTCGCTCGACAGGGCGTCGATCTCAGCCTCGAGTCGTTCGATCATGCTCGCAGTGACCAGCGATTTGTCCGCGACGAGCTTGCGTCTGTTCGCGGGCAGTGTCGCGACTTCGGCCATGAGGACCCAGAGGTCGCGTTCCAAGGTGATCAAGAGTTCGTTGAGTCGAGACCCGGGTTCACTCAGCGAACGTGCCCAGCCGAGTGTCGCCTGTGCTTCGTCGACCGCACCATTGACTTCAATCGGCTCGGCACTCTTCGCGACGCGCCCACCGAAGTACAGGCCCGTGGTGCCGTCGTCCCCGCCGCGCGTGTAGATCTTCACGTCGCCAGCGTAGTGAACACAACCAGGCCCAGTAACCTGATGAACCAATGGAGCCAACCCTTCGACCGCCGTTTGCTCGCCCGAGTAGTGACGATCCTTACCTAAAGGCGCTGGGCGAACGCGTGGTGATCTTCGACGGCGCCACTGGCACCAATTTGCAGCTTTTGAACCTCAGCGCGGACGACTTCGGGAGTTCGGCCCTCGAAGGTTGTAACGAGATTCTTAGCGTGACGCGGCCCGACGTCATCGAAGCCCTCCATCGATCGTTCTATGACGTCGGGATAGACGTCGTCGAGACCAACTCCTTCGGTTCGTTCTCCGTAGTGCTCGCCGAATACGACCTCGCCGAGCGCACCCACGAACTCGCACTCGCCTCCGCCGAGATCGCTCGGCGCGTCGCCGATAGTTACGCCAGCCCCAACGAGCCAAAATTCGTCGCGGGATCGATGGGACCGGGCACCAAGTTCCCGACCCTCGGTCAGATCTCCTACGACGATCTCTCCGCTAGCTACGAGGTATTGGCCTTCGCCTTGTTGGAAGGTGGCGTCGACCTCTTGCTCATCGAGACCATGTTCGACTTGCTCTCGGGTAAGGCCGCCATCGCGGCGTGTCACCGCGCAATGGCTCGCCACGGACGGATCGTGCCCATTCAAGCGCAGGTGACCATCGAGCTCACGGGTCGGATGTTGCCCGGTACGGAGATCGGCGCGGCCGTCGCGGCGTTGTCACCACTCGGCGTTGACGTCCTCGGTCTCAATTGTGCGACGGGACCGGTCGAGATGTACGAGCCCCTTCGGACGTTGTCGGACAGCGCGCCCATGGCGCTGTCGTGCATGCCCAACGCCGGGCTCCCGAGCGTCGTGGACGGCAAGATGCACTACGACCTCACGCCGGACGCGCTGGCCGAGCACCTCGCCAAGTTCGTCACGGAGTACGGCGTCCAAGTGGTGGGCGGGTGCTGCGGCACCACGCCCGAGCACCTCACGCGCGTGATCGAGACGGTGCGTCCTCTCTCAGCGGCCAAACGTGCGCCAGTGATCGACCACTCGGTCGCGTCGATCTACTCGTCCGTCAGTTACCAACAGGATCGTTCCGTACTCCTCGTGGGAGAACGCACGAACGCAAACGGATCGAAGAAGTTCCGCGACGCGATGCTCGAGGGCGACTGGGATACCTGCGTCGAGATCGGTCGGGAACAGATCAAAGAGGGCGCGCACGTGTTGGACGTCTGCGTCGACTACACCGGCGCCGACGGCGTCAGTGACATGAACGAACTCATGAGTCGTCTCTCGACGCAGTCCTCGGTGCCGATCATGATCGACACCACCGAAGCACCGGTCGCGCGCCAAGCGCTCACCTGGCTAGGGGGCAAGCCGCTACTCAACTCCGTGAACCTCGAAGAGGGCGACGCGCCGGGTACCCGACTCGATAGTTTCCTCTCACTCGCCGCAGAGTTCGGTGCGGCAGTCGTCGCGACGTGCATCGACGAAGACGGTCAAGCTCGCGACGCCGACTGGAAAGTGCGTGCGGCGAAGGCGATCACCGAGCTCGCTGTGTCGCGCTACGGACTTGATCCCCACGATATTTTCATTGACACGTTGGCGCTGCCGCTGTCGACGGGCATGATCGAGTCACGCCGCGACGGCATCGAGACTCTCGAGGCGATACGGCGCATCAAGGTGGAGCTGCCGGGCGTGCGCACGATCCTCGGTCTCTCCAATATCTCCTTCGGCCTGAATCCGGCCGCTCGACAAGTCCTCAACAGCGTGTTCCTCCACGAGGCCACCGAAGCGGGACTCGACGCCGCCATCGTGCACGCGTCCAAGATCCTGCCCCTGCACCGCATCGACGAAGAGGCCCGCCAGGTCTGCCTAGACCTCATCTACGACCGACGTCGCGACGACTACGACCCCTTGAGCGAATTACTTCGACTCTTCGAGGGCGTCTCGACGTCGAACAACCAAGGTCCCGCGCTCGACGACCTACCCCTCAACGAGCGCTTGAAGCGACGCATCATCGACGGCGTGCGTGTCGGGCTCGAAGACGATTTGAACCAAGCCATGAGCGAAGGCGCGACGCCCCTGCAGATCGTGAATGACATTCTCCTCGACGGCATGCGCGTCGTGGGCGACCTCTTCGCGAGTGGCGAGATGCAGCTTCCTTTCGTCTTGCAAAGCGCGGAGACCATGAAGACCGCCGTGTCGCACCTCGAACCACTGATGGAGAAGAGCGACCAGGGCGGCCGAGGCCGCGTGGTGCTCGCGACGGTGAAGGGTGACGTGCACGACATTGGCAAGAACCTCGTCGACATCATCTTGACGAACAACGGCTACGAGGTGATCAACCTCGGCATCAAGGTCGGCGTGAACGAGATGTTGAGTGCTGTCGAAGAACACAAGGCTGACGCCCTCGGGATGAGCGGACTCCTTGTGAAGTCGACGCTCATCATGCGCGAAAATCTAGAGATCATGAACGAACGATCGATGTCCGCGGTTCCGGTCCTCCTCGGTGGCGCGGCACTGACGCGCACCTACGTCGAGCGAGACCTTCGTGAGATTTACGGTGGTCGCCTCTTCTACGGTAAGGACGCGTTCGAAGGGCTTCGAGTACTCGATCAGTTGGGCGACATTCGCCGCGGAGGCACCGATGATCCCAACTTCGGTCGCGAACTGTCAAAAAAGAACGTGCAGCGACGTTTTCGTGATCCGGCGCCCGAGCCCGACGTCACGCTGCCGCCGCGAAGCCCGGACGTCGAGAGCGACAATGCACTCTTCGTCCCGCCTTTCCTGGGTAGCCGCGTCGCGAAGGGAATGTCCCTCGAAGAGATCAGCGAATTCTTGAACTTGACCGCGCTCTTTCGAAACCAATGGGGGTTTCGACCGGAGAACGGTGAGGACGACAAGGCGTTCAAGGAGCGCGTCAGCTCGACCTTGCGCGAACAGATGAGTATCGCGGTTGAAGAGGACCTGCTCGTCCCCCAAGTGGTCTGGGGTCACTACCCCGCCGCGTCCAACGGCAACGACCTCATCATCTACGCCGACGAATCTCGCGACAGCGAGGTCACTCGTTTCCACTTCCCTCGCCAACGCGTCGCGCCGTACCTCTGCGTCGCTGACTTCTTTCGTGCGAGCAAAAGTCCCGACCGCGACTACGCCAGTTTCATGCTCGTGACCATGGGCAATCGGGTCTCCGAACGCACGCACCAGCTCTTCACGGAGAACCGTTACAGCGACTACTTGATGTTGCACGGGCTCGGCGTCGAGATGGCCGAAGCCCTCGCTGAACTCTGGCACCAACGTATTCGTGGAGAATTGGGCTACGCGCAAGAAGACGGACCTACCCTTACGGGACTCTTTCGCCAGCAGTACCGCGGCGGACGGTACTCGTGGGGCTACCCCGCCTGTCCCGACCTCAGCGACAACGCAAAAGTAGCGGCACTCCTCGAGTCGGAGCGAATAGGCGTCTCCGTTTCCGAAGGTTTCCAACTCCACCCCGAACAGACCACCGACGCCATCATCTGTCATCACCCCAAGGCCAAGTACTTCGTCGCTTAACGATGCGTGAGACAGCACCACACAGCAATGCGATGGGCAGAACGGCCGGGAAGGAGAGCCGACTGCACTGTCCAGACATCGATGAGTTAGCACTTGGTCTCTGTGCGACTATTGAGCGGTGACGGACTCCGACGTACTGAGGATGAGCGACGACGTGTCGGCAGCGGATTGGATTCGAGAACGCCTTAGTCCGTGGGATGCGGGAATGGTGACGTCCTTCATTCCAAGTGGCTTTGACAACTACGCCCGGATTCTGCACCCAGTACAACTTCCCCGAGACCGCCACCCACTCATCCGATGGGCGGACGTATCGAAATGGAGTGGCGTCCCCTTGCAACCTCGAGTGCAGTGGCACCAGATCGCGCTCCCCGAGACGACCCCACCTACGGAGGCACCGTGGAGAAGTCAGGGCCCGCAACAAGGCACTCTCTTCATCCCCGACGCCGAAGCGCTCATTGATGATCTGACCGCGTACACGTCCACGGCCCACGAGTGTTACTTCTGTCTGTGGGTCGGCTACATGGGCGGCGCGTCCGCGTTCGTCCCGCCCGGTTCACCCCAGATCTCGATTCCAGCACCGCCGCAACCTTCTCGGCTCGTCGAGTTGCCTGCTCGAGAGTACGCACTCTTTGCTGGCCCTCTCACGAGTGCCACGTCCATGGTGACGGCGAGCATCCATGACCACCGCACTCCCAACTTGTGGTGGCCAGTCGATCAATCATGGTGCGTCGCCAGCGAGATCGACCTTCCGTGGACCTACGTGGGCGGCTCATCGGAACTCATCGAACGGATACTCACCGATGAACGGCTCGAAGCCGTTTCCACGTCGCCGGGTGATCCGATTTGGGAGGACGTCGACGACTGGCTTACTGGCTTGATCGAACGTAGCGTCGACGACGTACTAGCTACCGGTACGACGAGCCTGGAACTCGCGGCGGGCACGGTCACCGTTAAGTGGGATCCGGCTCGTCGGCGAGGACGCGGAACGATAACTACTAAATCTGAGAGGTCCGGCGGTTGGAGCGGCGGGGGCTCACCCGTTCACGCTCGCGATCCCGACGAGATGAGGCGTCAGATTGCGAGAGAAGTCCATCGTGCCGTGCTCAGTTTGATCAACGTGTGAAGAAAACCTTCAGCAACAATTGAAGCGTCAGTGCCGTAACGACGGGGCCGCGACGGGCGTCGCGTCACTCAGTGCCTCTCGAGCGTGATAGCTCGAGCGCGTCAGCGGCGATGACTGCACGTGACGCAGCCCCAGTCGACGTCCGCGCTCGGCGAGGTCTTCGAACTCGGCGGGTTCCCAAAAGCGTGCGACTGGCAGGTGACGCTCGGTCGGTCGTAGGTACTGGCCGATCGTGGCGATCTGTACACCGACGGCCGCCAGGTCCGCCAACGTCTCTTCGACTTCATCGACTGTTTCGCCGAGTCCCACCATCAGACCGGACTTCGTCGTCAGCCCCGCGTGGGCGCTGCGCGCGAGGACGGTCAATGATCGAAGGTAGCCGGCGCTCGGTCGCACCGCGCGCTGCAAGCGCGCGACGGTCTCGATGTTGTGGTTCATGACGTCTGGACGGGCGTCAATCAATAGCTGCAGGGAATCAGCGTCACCCTTGAGGTCACTCGTCAAGACCTCGACGTTGGTGCCAGGAGAACGCTCTCGAATCGCTCGAACGCTCTGCGCGATGGCGGCCGCTCCTCCGTCAGCGAGATCATCACGCGCGACGCACGTGATGACGGCGTGAGCCAAGTTGAGTCGAACGACAGCTTCCGCCACGCGTTCGGGCTCGGTGGGATCGAGGACCAGAGGTTTGCGCGTATCGACGAGACAGAAACCGCAGGCCCTCGTGCATCGTTCACCGTTCACCATGAAGGTCGCCGTGCCAGCGGACCAGCACTCGAAGATGTTGGGACAGCCCGCCTCTTCGCACACCGTCACGAGTCGAAGGTCCTCAGTGAGCTTGCGAAGCGATTGGTACTCGCTACCCATGTGCGCCTCGATGCGCAGCCACTCGGGCTTTCGCACGTGGAGTGAAAGTCCCGCGTCGGGATCGACGCCCGCCTTTCGAAGTCGTCGAATGAGGGGACGTTCGTCAGAGGTCGTCGCGACACTACGGTCCACGCGCGCGACGCGCGAGGAGCCACCGAGTTGGCGCTCGAGCTCTTCGCCGAGGAGATTCTCGACGTCGAGCGTCGTGACGGCGAGGCCCAAGGACGTCAGCGAGGCGACGGGCTTGTCCGCGATGCCGCAGGGCACGATGGCCTTGAAACCTTCGAGGTCGATCTCAACGTTGAGCGCGACCCCGTGCAACGTGCGGCGGAGCCCCGCGGCATTTCGTTCCGTTCGTACGCCGACGGCGGCGATCTTCGAGGGAAGCCCTTCGAGGTCGGCCCACACGCCCGGGTAACCGTCGAGACGACCGACGACGCCAAGTCGGCCCTCGGGGTCGGCGCGACGCACCGCGTCGATGACGGCGTCTTCGAGCTTTCGAACGTGTGCCTTACCGGCGGCGGGGTCGTCGTCGACACTCACGATGGCCCACGCCACCACTTGACCGGGTGCGTGGTACGTCACGTCGCCACCGCGATCGGCGTCGATGACGACCGCGTTCAACTGCGAAGGAGGAACGAGGAAATGCTCTTCGAGCGTGCGCACGCCTCGGGTGTAGGTCGGCGGATGTTCGAACAACAAGACGTAGTCGTCGCTCGCCTGGAGGAGTGCGCGTTGAAGGTCGTTGGCCTCAGCGAAGGACACTCTTCCCAGGTGACGTCGGCGCAACATCTATCGCTCGCTCGCCAGGTCCATGCCCGCGAGAAGCTCGGCCACTCGCTCGAGATAACTGGCCGCGCCCGTCGGCTCGCAGACGCGATGATCGAACGCGAGACCCAGTACCAGTCGTCGTCCAATTTCGATAACCGGTGAACCACCGTGCTCGTTCACGACCGGCACGAGGCGCACCGCGCCCATCGAGAGGATCGCGACCTCAGGTTGGATGATGATCGGCTTCGCCCACAAGGTGTGCGCGGTCGGCGCGCCCGCGACAGTGAAGGTTCCTCCCATGAGGTCGTCCGTCGTCAGTTGACGAGAACTCAAACGATCGTCGAGTTCGTTGACGCGGCGCGCCAGCGCGCGCAACGTCAGGCCGGCCGCGGCGTGCACCACCGGCACCAACATCCCGTCGTCGGCGATCGCTCGAACGACGCCCAGATTGACAGTGCGGTGCACCACGAACTCATCGCCCGCGTAGGTCGCGTTGAGGAATTCGAACTCGCCGAGCGCCCGAACGGCGGCCAAACTGACGACCATCTCGTCGGAAATCGGCTGACCGTCACGCGTGACGCGACCGAGCTGATCGAGTTCGCCGAAGATCGCGCCGTCGACTTCAACGGCGACGAAACCGTGCGGTGTGCTCTGGCTCGACACCGACATGTGTTGACCCATACGACGACGCCCGTTACTGAGCGGCACGACCACTGCTTCGGTTGGACCATCGGCCACCGCACGCTCGGCGTCACGTCGAGTGATCGCACCGCCAGGCCCAGTGCCTTGTACAGCGGACGCGACGACGCCACCGTCGTTGAGAATCCTTCGCACCACCGGCGAAACCACGACGCCATTCGGTGCTTCTGGCGTCCTGCTCGGCGCCGGCGCCTTGGTGTCGGCGACGGGCGCGGGCGTCGACTCGGGACGTGACGGGGACTCGGCCGGTGCCGCGACGACAACGCCCGGTACGGCGTTCTCGTCGATCACGGCGACGCGCGAGCCCGTTTCGACGGTCTCACCCTCTCCCGCGAGTATTTCCACGAGCACGCCCGCCGCGGGCGAGGGCATCTCGGAGTCGACCTTGTCCGTGGAGACCTCGAAGAGCGGTTCGTCACGAGCGACGACGTCGCCCACCTTTTTGAACCACTGCGTGATGATCCCTTCGGTGACTGACTCACCCAATGACGGCAGCGTGACGTCAGCCAACGTGCAACCCGCGGCCGGCGAGCGCCAGGAGCGTTTCGCCAAAGGTCTCTGAAAGTGAAGGGTGGGGCTGGATCAACGCCGCCGCCTCTTCGGCGGTGGCTTCCCAGTTGACGGCGAAGTACCCGGCACCTAGCTGCTCGGTCACCCACGGACCCGCCATGTGTACTCCAAGAATCTGGCCGCCCGTTCCGTCGGCGCGCTTCTCGGCGATGATCTTGACGACGCCTTCGGTGTCGCCGATGATCTGCGCGCGGGAGTTTCCGCCGAAGGGGTCCTTCTTCACAACCACGTCGTAGCCCTTCTCCTTCGCGGCAGCTTCGGTGAGGCCGCAGAAGGCGACTTCAGGATTCGAGTAGATGGCCCACGGGACTCGGTCGTAGTCGACCGGAACGACGGGCTCGCCGAGGATGGTCTTGATCGCGACTATGGCTTCGGCGAAGCCCACGTGCGCAAGTTGGGGCGTGCCCGCGACGACGTCACCCACGGCGAAGACGTTGGGCGCCGCGGTGCGCTGGTAGCTGTCAGCCACCACGAAACCCCGTTCGTCGATGACCACACCGGTACCTTCAGCTAAGAGCCCCTCGGTGCGAGGACGGCGACCGACGGACATGACGACCATGTCGGTCTCCACGCTCTCTTCACCTTCGACGGCAATGGTCGTCGAGCCTTTCTTCGGCGTGTGACCCGTGATCTTCGCACCAACGCGAATCTCAATCCCACGCTTCTTGAAGGAACGCTGCACGACACTGGCGACCTCCGTGTCGCAGCCCGCCAAGATCGAGGGAAGGAATTCGAGGATCGTGACTTTGCTACCCATGTCCGAAAGGAGCGAAGCGAACTCACAGCCAATGGCCCCTCCGCCCACGACGGTGGCGCGTGCGGGCAGTGCGCTGAGGTCGAGGAACTCATCGGACGTGACGACGATCTTTCCGTCAACGTCGAAACCGGGGAGCGTGCGGGGCACCGAACCCGCGGCCAGAATGACGTTCGTGCCCTTCGCTACGACGCCGGCGTCGGCGCCGTCGAGGACGGACACGGTCAAGTCCTTGTCGAGACGACCAGTGCCTTCAAAGATCGTGACCTTTCGGCCCTTCAAGAGGCCAGAGAGTCCTTTGAAGAGGCGGTCGACGATCTCGTTCTTGCGGGCTTGACTGACGGCGAAGTCCACGGACACGTCCTTCGCGTTGATGCCAAAGTTCGAAGCGTGCTCGACCGTGCGATGAACGTGCGCGGTCTCCAAGAACTCCTTGGCCGGAACGCAGCCACGATGCAGACAAGTCCCCCCGACCTTGTCACGTTCGATAAGGGCGACGTTGAGACCGGCCGCGGCGCCGTAGAGGGCGGCGGCGTAGCCACCAGGTCCTCCTCCGATTACGACGACATCGAACTGCTGGACCTCGTTAACCACGGTCTTTCCCTTCGGTAGTACAGCGCCATCCCCCAGAAGGAAATCCTAATGTTTTTGCACTTATCCCAAAGCACCGTTGACGCTGCTAAGGAGCGTCAAACGCTGGCGTGGCCCCAGGTCTTGCCTCAAGTGACTCGTCGACCTGACTGGAACTTTTTCATCCCGGCGTAGTAGGGAGCACTTCCTCTAGTGACAGGTGACCGTGCCGGAGGGCGTCGTGGTACAGGTCGTCGTCGTCGTGACGGGAACCGTCGTCGGAGGTACGTAGACGGTCGTGGGTGGTGCGGCTGGTGGCGCTGTCGTTGGTGTGGTCGTCGTTGGAGTTCTCGCCGGCACGGTCGTCGGCGTGCTCGCGGTCGGCGACCCACCACCCGAAGCTGTTCGACTGGGCGCGGTCGTCGTCGTCACGGCGCGACGCGACGTCGTCGCTGTCGAGTGAGTGCCGGTCCCCGTGTCTGATCCTTTGGGCGCCTTCGCAGGTCCGACGCTTGTCGTCGTCGTGGCGCCCCCCGTACCCACGGAGGTGGTCGGTGTCGTCGTCGTGGTCGAGACACTCGTCGCCGACGAATCGGCAGCGTGAACGACGAAGAGGCCGACCGCGAGACCGGAGCCCACGAAGATCGCTTGCGTCAGTCGTCGAACGTTCGCCAAACGACGTCGTAAGTGTTCTGGTGTTCGGTGGAAAAGCCTCATCGGAAACGTTCTCAGTTCTCCACGATCTCGTCGGATCGCGCTTCTAAGTCCTTCGTTGACGAAAATCCTACGGTCGCGGCGTCTATCGACAACACAAATCGCGCACAACGACGCACGAAAATCTTTCGTCATATCTTGACGTTTGCCGCTGCTGAGTGACGCTACGCGAATCGTTTGCCGAATGTTTCCTTCGTCACCGAAAAGTAATATCAACTTTTTGTCCACAAACTACTGGGTGCAATAACTTGGCTCTATCTATCGATCGTGGAGGTGAAGTGGATCAGGTTCGAGCGATTGTGTCGTGGGTGGTCACCGGCGTACACGCTCGGACTCGCGACGGGCATCGTCATCAAGAGCCGTCCCTCGCCCGTCGCACCCTCGTCAGCCGTCAGCCTTACCGGACGTCGACCTGCAACGCACGTAAAGACCGCGCGTCACTCGTCGGTCGCCGCTACGACACACGCCCCCGCGTCGGTCGTGCCCGTCGCGGTGGTCGCGGCGTCGCCCGCGACCGTCACGGTGTCTTCACCGCCGCGAAGCGACGACGGCTCCGGTGGCAGGACGTATTCAGGCGGAAGCGATGACGGAAGTAGTGGCGGGAGTTCGACCACGCCCGGCGGAGACGACTGACCCTTTAAGGAAACGGACTTCGAACGTTGACTCGCTTACGAGTGGCGCCCTCGCTGAGCGTCCGCGGCGGCCGTAGCGAGCTCATCCACGAAGTCGTTCATTCGGTCGCCCGAGTGGCCTTTGACCCATGAAAACGTCACTTCGCGACCACTTTCCAGGACCAGCGGTAGCAGCGCTTCCCAGAGGTCACGATTCGCGACACTTTGACCTTTCGTGTTCTTCCAATTACGTCGGCGCCATCCGACGTACCACTTCTCGTGAAAGCACTTCACGACGTAGTTCGAGTCACTGACGATTTCGATCACGCCTTCGGGGTGCTCTCGCAATGCTTCGATGACGGCGATGACCTCCATGCGCTGATTCGTGGTGTGCGCTTCGGCGCCGCTCGCGTACTCGTCGGTTCCACTCGCCCAGGCCCAACCGCCCGGTCCGGGATTACCGCGGCAGGCGCCGTCGGTATGAATTCGGATCATATGACTCGCGTGATCCAAGCGTCGGGGTCGTCAGTGAAGCGAGTGACGGCCGGGGGCAAGTCTCCTCGGAGCACCTGGCCGAGCGTCACGTGCTCGAGTACCTCGCGGAGCGTCCCGCGAACGGCCACCCATACGTCACGTAGGTGCTTCGCCTCGCCTTCGTAGATCAGCGTCTCGGGGCGCATGCCGCGCACACCCGCCAAAGGACCGCTCACGACGCGCAAGATGTCGGCGATCATGATCTCGTCAGGGTCGTGCGCGAGTTTGAAGCCGCCCTCGGGGCCGCGTTGGCTCGTCACGAGTCCCCCCCGGCGTAGATCGGAGAGAATCGCGCCGAGGAACTTGGCCGGTAGTTCTTGCTCGTGAGCCAAGTGGTCGGCGCTCACCGAGACCTCACTCGCCGCCAACGTCAAGAGCGCACGAATGGCGTACTCGGCTTTGGCGGGAATCTGCATAGCCCTATTCTGCCCCACCCCGCCGTGGCGTGGGGAGAGATCGCGCCAACTTCTAGGGTGGTTGACGTGTTCGACCTCGCTACGCGCCACCTCTATCTCTGTGTGGGTGTTCGCGACGACATGACGAGTTTTCTTCCCGCCGTCCTTCGCGGTGGTGTGGACGTCGTGCAACTGAGAGAAAAGTTCCTGCCCGCCGCAGCGCAACTCGAACAGGCCCGTCTCATGATCCCCATCTGTCGAACGTTCAACGTCCCCTTCATCGTGAACGACGAACCCGAACTCGCCCTCGAGGTTGCGGCAGACGGCGTACACGTCGGTCAAGACGACGTCAGCGTCGAACGCTGTCGGGCGTTGCTCGGTCCCGACGTCATCGTGGGCCTCTCGACGCACTCGGTCGAGGAATTCGACGGCGCGCTCCTCCAAGACGCCACGTACTTCAGCGCCGGCCCCATCGTGCCGACGCCCACCAAGGCTGGTCGCGCCGGGACTGGTGTCGAATACGCCACGTCGAGCCAAGCCCGAAGCGCTCGACCCGTCTTCGTGACCGGTGGGGTGAACGCCACCAACGTCGCGTCGCTCGTCCTAGCAGGACTGCGTCACTTCGTCGTGGTTCGCGCACTCACCGAGGCGAACAACCCCGAAGCCGCTGCCCGCGAGATTCGCGTCGCCCTCGACGACGCGTTGTCAACGGTGTCGGTCGAGCCAACCCAATAACGTCGCCACCATTCGAGGGTCGGCTCGCAGTTGATGACCCGCGCCCTGGATGAGACGGAGTTCCGCACGACCCTCGGCCGCGGCCACCAAGTCCCTCGCGTCCGAGGCGGGTACTTCGATGTCGTCGGTGCCGTGCCCGATGAGCAGTCGTCGCGGCGGAATTGACGCAATGGCCTTCATGGGATCGATGGCCAGTAGATCCTTGAAGAGCTCATTGGGCGCGAGGAGGTCCCGCTCGTCTCCCACGACGCCCGCGACCTGGACCGCGCGGTGAATCTCCTCGGGCGATCCGCTCCACGCCTCGAGATGCGCCGGCGAGGCGAAGGTGGCGACGCCGCGCACTCGGTCGTCCGCTGCAGCGACAGCCAAGGCGAGCGATCCACCGAAGCCGAATCCCGCCAAGGAGATCCGCCGATCACCCTCGGCGACGCGTTCGAGGATCGTCGCTAAGTCCTCACGCCACTTCGACGCGGAGAAGGTGCCCGTACTCCCACCAACGCCCGACAGGGTTCCCGTCGCCACCAGCCAACCCGATTCGTTCGCGACGTGCTCGGCGAGTTCAGGTAAGAGTCCCGCCGCCTGGCGACCCATGCCCACCAGGCGAGGAAGTCCGTGGACCAGCACGAGGACGTGGCCAGCCACCGGGCGAGCGTTCGAATTCGAGATTCGTAGGTCGAGGAGTGAACCGCCGCTTTGGAGTTGCTCGTGAGCGAGCACGCGTTACTAGATACCTAGGCGTTGCGCCAGAAGTTCGCGGTGGTACGCAGGGTCTCCTAGGAACAACTCGGAACTCTTCGCGCGTTTGAAGTACAGGTGCGCCGGATGTTCCCACGTGAAACCAATGCCACCGTGAATTTGAATGTTCTCCGCCGCGCAGTGAAAGTAGGCCTCAGAACAGAACGACTTCGCGAGGCTGGCCGCGATGGGTAACTCCTCGTTGCGCTCCTGGGCGGCCCAGGCCGCGTAGTACGCGGCGGACTTCGCCGACTCGACGTCAAGGAGCATGTCCGCGCACTTGTGCTTGATCGCCTGGAACGATCCGATGGGTCGACCGAACTGCACGCGATTCTTCGCGTACTCAACTGACGCGTCGAGGACGCGCTGGGCGCCACCGACCTGTTCCGCGGCGAGAGCGGCTTCGGCGACCTGGACCGTCGACTCCAAGCCGGCGAGCGCGTCGCCGTCTTCACCTACGAGACGCGCGGGGACGTCGACGAACTCGAGGCGACTCTGCTTACGCGTCTGATCCATCGTCGACAGCGCCTCGCGCGAGACACCCGCAGCGTTCCCTTCGACGGCGAAGAGCGAAAGTCCGGCGTCGGTCATCGCGGGAACGAGCAACAACGTTGCCGTAGAGCCGTCGGTGACGTAACTGCGAACACCGTTGAGCGCGTAGCCCTCACCAGAGCGCACGGCGGTCGTGGAGGTTGCCGTCAGGTCCCATAGTCCGGCGTCGTCGGTGAGCGCCAGCGTCGCGATGGTCTCGCCCGAAGCGATACCGGGCAAGAAGGCGGCCTTGTCGTCGTCGCTGCCGACGAAGAGTAGGGCGTTCGCCGCGAGCGCGACGGTCGAGAAATACGGCGAGCAGAGCAACGCCGCGCCCATCTCTTCGAAGACCACGTACAGTTCGACGGGGCCGTAGCCCTGGCCGCCATACTCCTCGGGGATACCGAGTCCTTGCAGGGCGAGTTCGTTCGCCATCTGAGCCCACACGGCCGGGTCGTAGCCCTCGGCCGTGGCCATGAGGCGACGTACCTCGCTCTCGGGCGACTTTTCCTCTAAGAAGCGGCGCACCATTTTGCGAAGCTCTTCTTGCTCTTCGCTAAAGCCAAAGTTCATTACGAGCCCTCTTCTTCTCCGCGCGCACGGCGCCAAGGTCGAGATTAGTCAATCCCAGGCGCAACGTATTTCGTGACATTCTGGGGTCGTGGACAACGTCGAACTGGTCTGGTCAAACGCCGTCGCCGAGGTGCACCGCTTCGTGGTCGGCCCCGTCGACAACAACGTGTACGTCGTTCGATGTCGACGTAGTGGCGACGCGGCGCTCCTCGACGCCGCCAACGAGCACGACCGACTCTTGCGCGTCGCGACGCGACTCGGCGTGACGTCGGTCCTAGAGACGCACGGCCACTGGGACCACGTCGGCGCCGTCACCGAAGTGCGTGAGGCGGGCATCGACGTCTGGGTTCGCGCCGAAGACTCGCCGATGTTGCCGAGTTATGACCATCTCCTTGACGACGACGTGGTGCACGCCGTTGGTGACTTACGCCTACGCACGATCCACACGCCGGGTCATACGCCAGGGAGCATCTGCTTCGCGCTCGAGGACACGCCGATGCTCTTCACCGGCGACACGCTCTTCCCCGGTGGACCGGGCAACGCGACGTTCGAGGGTGGTGACTTCGCCACGATCATCACGTCCATCGACGAGCGACTCTTTCAGCGCTACGACGACGCGACGACGATCTGGCCCGGTCACGGTGCGTCGTCGACGATCGGCACGGAGCGTCCTCACCTCGACGAATGGGTCCAGCGCGGCTGGTAATCAAGGGTCAACGCTCCACTGTTCACCAGTAGGCTCACTGCGTGTCAAAACCGCTACTCGAACTACGTAATCTTCACGCTGAGGCGGAAGGGGCGTCCATCCTGCGTGGCGTCGACCTCATCGTCAACGAGGGTGAAGTGCACGCGCTCATGGGTCCCAACGGCGCCGGGAAATCGACGCTCGCGAACGTCATCATGGGTCACCCGGGCTACAAGGTGACGAGCGGTGAGATCTTGTTGAACGGGGTGAACATCGCGAGCTGGACGCCCGACGTTCGTGCCCGCGCCGGCATCTTTCTCGCCTTCCAGTACCCCGAAGCGATCGGCGGCGTGTCGGTCATCCAGTTCTTGCGTCAGGCCATCGCCGCCCGCAAGGGCCTCGACGAACTCAGCGTGCTCGAAGTACGGCTGGACCTGGCCGAGTGGATGGACCGACTCGGCATCGACAGCGCCTTCGCCGAGCGCCACCTCAACGACGGATTCTCCGGCGGTGAGCGTAAGCGCAACGAGGTGCTGCAGATGGCGCTTCTCGATCCCGTCATCGCGCTGCTCGACGAGACGGACTCAGGCCTCGACATCGACGCACTGCGCGTGGTCGCAAAGGGCGTGCGCACCGTGCGCGAACAACACCCCGCGATGGGCGCGGTCGTCGTCACCCACTACGTCAAACTCCTCGACGAGATTCGACCCGACTTCGTGCACGTCTTGTTCGACGGACAGATCGTCCACTCGGGCAGCGCCGAACTGGCCCAGCAGATCGACCTTGAGGGCTACGACGCCTGGCGACCGGTGAGCGCGTGACGAGCTTCAGTGCTCGACGCGTTCGCGCGGATATCCCCCTCCTCACGCGCGTCGTCAACGGCCGCCCGATCACGTACCTCGATTCCGGCGCCAGCTCCCTGCAGCCGCGCGCGGTCATCGACGCCATGAGCCGGTACTACGAGTTACGACACGCCAACGTCCACCGCGGCGTCTACCAGACGGCAAACGAAGCGACCGAAGCCTACGAGGGCGCACGCAACGCCGTCGCTCGCTTCATCAACGCCCCGGGCGGCGAGAACGAGGTGGTCTTCACCAAGAACACCACCGAATCGTTCAACTTGCTCGCGAAGAGCTGGGGCGCGACCAATCTCAAGAGTGGTGACGTCGTCCTCGTCAGTGAGATGGAGCATCACGCCAACATCGTGCCGTGGTTCCAACTGCGCGAGACCACCGGCATTGAAGTTCGTTTCATCCCCGTCGGTGATGACTACCGCCTCGACCTTTCGAATCTCGACGAACTATTAAAGGGCGTGAAGCTCCTCTCGATCACGGGAATGTCCAACGTGCTCGGTACGAAGCCGCCGGTCAAGGACCTCGCGCGCGCGGCCCACGACGTCGGCGCGCTCGTCGCGGTGGACATCGCGCAGATGGTCGCGCACGGTCCCACGGACGTCACCGATCTCGACGTCGACTTCGCCGCTTTCTCCGGACACAAGATGCTCGGTCCCACCGGGATCGGGGTCCTCTGGACCCGCGAGCGAGTCCTTGACACCATGCCGCCCTTCCTCGGCGGCGGCGGGATGATCGCCGACGTACGAATCGACGGCTACACGCCCGCCAAGGGCGTCGCTCGCTTCGAAGCGGGGACGCCACCGATCGCCGAGGCCGTGGGATTGCACGCCGCCGTGCGCTACCTCGAGGGTCTCGGGATGAACGACGTGGCCGCCCACGAACGAATCCTCACCGCCGACGCCCTTACCCGCTTGGAGTTGGCGTTCGACGGGCGCGTGCGCGTCATCGGGCCGCCGAACACGGTCGACCGTGGCGGCGTCATCAGTCTCGACGTCGAAGGCGTGCACCCTCACGACGTCGCGCAGGTCCTCGACCAGTTCGGGGTCTGCGTGCGACCAGGTCATCACTGCGCGAAGCCCCTCATGCGTCGCTTCGGCCTGGCCGCGACGGCGCGCTCCTCCTTCGGCCCGTACTCCATGACCAAAGACACCGACGTGCTCATCGAGGCGCTCGAGCACGCCCTTAAAATGTTTGGCTAGATCGTGTCAAATCTCGAAGACCTCTACCGCGAAATCATCCTCGACCACTACCGATCACCGCGCAACCGCGGCGAGTTGGCGTCGCCTCCCGCCCACCGGGTAGAGGGCTTCAACCCACTCTGCGGTGACGAAGTGGTCGTCTACCTCGACGTTCAAGACGGGGTCCTCGTCGACATCAAGCTCACCGGACACGGTTGTTCGATCTCACAGTCGTCGTCGTCGCTCATGAGTGGCGCCGTCAAGGGCAAGTCCGTCGAGGAAGTCAACGAGGTCATCGATTCGTTCAAGAAGTTGATGACGGTGCACGAGTCAGCACTCGCGAAGGAGGAGGACCACGATGACGAGGTCGACCTCCGCCGTCTCGGAGAGCTCGCTGCCCTTCAGGGCGTCGTGAAGTTCCCGGTACGGATCAAGTGCGCGACGCTGGCGTGGAATACGCTGCGCCAAGGTCTAGAGGAGCTCGCCTAACCTCACGACGGCGTGCAGGGCTTCGGGTCGAAACTCGGCGTGGCCAACATGGAATTCGTGGTGGTCGTCGTGGTCGACGTCGTCACGTGCTTCTTCTTCCCCGACGACGTCGACGTGGACGCCGCCGGCACGGTCGTCGTCGTCACGGCGACGAAGGGCGGCTGGGGCGTTTGCAGTTGCTGGTTCGGCGGCGGGTTCGTCGGCTTCAGAAGTTGTGTGCCGAAGATGCCGACGAGCATTTGTTGCGTCGTGGGCTGTTGGACGTAGAGCACGTCTCCGAGTGACGCGTTGACCGCTGGGTACGTCGGCAACGTGTACGTCTGGATCGCGTTGGCGTTGAGGCCGTGAAAACGAACGGCGAGACCTATGAGTTCGTTCAAAGTGAAGTTGCTGTCGAGCGTCACGCCTTGCGGGATAGCCGAGAGGAACCTGCTAATCGTCAAAGGGTTATAAAGCTTCTTCGCCTCGTCGACCATGGCCCGAAGAAAGACGTTCTGACGAATGATGCGGCCGAAGTCGCTGGTACCGTCGTAGGACCAACCTTCGGCCGAGAGGTCGCTGTAGAGCTGACTCGGCGAAAGCTTCGACCAGTGCAGCGGAATTGTGCCGCTCCCGCCGGTGTTGTAGTAGTAGTGGCGACTGCGCGTGACGGCGAGCGCCGGAAAGCCCTTGATGAGCTGACACCCGGCGTGACGGATCCACAGGCTCGATTCTGGGTCGAAGGCTGGGTACGGAAAGTCTAAGTAGACCCCGCCGAGGGCGTCGGCCGCGTTGATCAGTCCCGCGAAGCTCACCACGATGGTTTGGTTGATGGGAATGCCGAAGTTGGCCGTGATGGTCTGGGCGAGGAGGGACGGACCGTTACCGAGGTTCACGTTGATTCGGTTGAACTGACCGTAGAGCGACTGATTCGCGAGCAAGGTCACGACGGTGTCGCGAGGGATCGAAATCAAGGAGATCGAGCCGGCCTGTGGATCCACATGGATTATCTTCACGACGTCACTTCGTTGGCCGGACACTGAACCCGTGGTGGCGCCGGTCGCCGCCGCAGCGAGGCCCGTCAACCCCGCCCGAGAGTCCGAGCCGATCATGAGGATATTGAAGGGCTTTCCGGTGATCGGCTTCACTTCGTGCGCGACGTTGATTTTGGGAATCGCGTTGAATTTGTAGGTCGCGTAGTAGTAACTGCCGCCAATCACGCCGGCGATGATGACGATGAGTGCAACGCCAGAGAAGATGAGTCGGCGACGAAGACGATGCGGTCGCTTCACTCGGGTCTTGCCCTTAGCACCGCCGCGCTGGTCAACGGCGTCACCGAGTTCCATCAGGCGGTGTTGGTTGGCGATTGACTCTTTCGAGCGAGCGCGGCGATCCGAGTTTGGCGCTCCAGGAGCGCCATCCTGTCCTCTAGCCATTAGTCGAGTTTATCGCTTTCGCTCGTCCGCGATCGATCAGGCGGACGTGGCGCGAAACGACTCGTAGCCATCGCGCTCGAGCGTCACAGCGAGTTCGGGGCCTCCGGTAGCCACGACGCGACCTCCGCTCATGACGTGGATAACCGTAGGCGTGAGTTCGAGCAGCAGCCGACGGAAGTGGGTGATGGCGAGTACGCCACAGTTCCATTCGGTGGTCGCCGCGGTCAACCTCTTCGCCACCGCGTCCAGGGCGTCGACGTCGAGGCCGGAATCGATCTCGTCGAGGAGAGCGAACTTGGGCTGAAGTACGCCAAGTTGGACCATCTCCGCGCGCTTGCGCTCTCCCCCGGAAAGGTCGACGTTGACGAAGCGGTCGAGGAGTTCGGGCGCTAGTTCAATGCGCTTGGCCTCTTCGAGCATGCGCGCGCGAAGTGTCGCGGGGTCCGCGCCCGCCGCTTCGAGCAAGTCGAAGGACCGTACCCCAGGGATCTCGAAGGGCTGTTGCAGGACGAGCATCAGACCCTGGCGCGCCCGGTCCGTAGGCGACAAGGTCAAGAGCTCGACGCCGTCAATCGTCACGGAACCATCGAGCACGCGGTAACCCGGATGACCCGTGAGGGCGTGCGCCAAGGTCGATTTGCCCGAACCGTTCGGGCCCATGATGGCGTGGACCTCGCCCGAGTGCATGATGAGGTCGAGTCCCTTCAGGACTTCCTTGCCAGCAACCTCGACGCGTAGCCCTTCAATCTTCAGTTCTGAACTCACGGGAGTGATACCTCCAGGCGTCCGTTGTTGTTCTGGACGTCGTAGTGAGCCACCGGCTTCGTCGCGGGCAACGTCATCGCGGCGCCGTCACTCAGACGGAACATCGCACCGTGACGTGCGCACTCGATCTCAGCGGTCTCGACGTCGACTTCACCTTCGGACAGGCTGAACTCTTCGTGGCTGCAGCGGTCGTCCAAGACGTAGACCGTCTCGTCGATGCGTACAGCGACGAGGGTTCGACCGCCGACGCGCAGTTGACGAGGGATGCCCGTCTCGAAGTCGTCGAGTGCACCGATGTCGATCGACGTCACGAGATCACTCCCGCGACGCTCGCGAGCACTGAGGCGACGTCGCTCTCGACCAGCTCGGCCAGTTCGCTCGGCAGCGCCGAGAGCATCTCGTAGAAGAAACCTTGAATCAAGAGACGCTGCGCGTCGTCTCGACTCACGCCACGCGACTCGAGGTACCAACGCTGCAGTTCGTCGAGGGGACCCACGCTGGACGCGTGCGCGCACATGACGTCGTTCTCTCGGATGTCCAAGTTCGGGACGCTGTCGGCGTGCGCGTTCGGTGAGAGAAGGAGGTTGTGATTGGTCTGGCGCGCGTCGGTTCGCTTCGCGCCCTTTTCGATCTCGATCAACCCCGTGTAGACCGATCGGGAGTGATCCGCGACCGCGCCCTTCGACAACAGCGTCGACGTGGTGCGTGGCGCCACGTGGAACTGGCGCGTGCGAAAGTCGTGGACTTGATCGCCCGATCCAAGAAACGTCGTGCGTAGTTCATTCGACGCGCCGGCGCCGAGCATCTCCGCGTCGTTGCGTGATCGGTCGTAGTGGGCGCCGAGCCCCACGACGGCCTGATGCAGTCGCGCGTCGCGCGAGAGGAATCCGGTCGTACGCGCCACGTGCCACGCGGTCGCGTCGAGACGCTGGTACGTGATCAGTTGCAACGACGCGTTGTCGTCCAGCTGGTATTCGCTCACCGGAACGACGAGCGCGTCCCGACCGCCCTCGAAGTACTCGACCACGGTGACGCTGGCGCCGCGCCCCACGACGATCTGCGTCCGGGGAAACGACGCGCCGGCCGTTGACTCGTTCAGCACGACCACCGGTTCGGCGACGTTCACGCCCGCAGCGACGCGGATCACCGTCGTACCGGGCGCCAGGGCGGCGTTCAAGAGTGCGAACGTGTCACCTTCGTAGCGTCGCAGCAGCGTCTCGCCAGCGAGGGACTCGTTGGACCCGTCGATCTCGACCGTGACGCCCTCGACGACGTCACCGGTACTGACGCAGAATCCGTCGACGACGCGAACGACCAGCCCCGCGCGTTGACACAGCTGTGTCGCGAAATCCGAGTCCGGCGTGCTCTTGGGCGCGTTCGGTACTTCGAAGTTCTCCAGGTCGAGGTCGCCGAGTGGCGCGTAGCGCCAGACTTCGTCGCTCGTCGTTGGCAGACCGGTGGCTTCGAAGACTGACCAGGCCAGACGTCGCGTGGCCGCGTCGGGCCGGTCGGCAATAAACGTGGAGGCTGAGTCAGCGAAGGTAGTCATAAGGAATGAGGACTCAGGCAGTGTACCGGGCGAAGAGAAGCCTCCGGCGCACGAAGACCTAGGCTGAACCATCGTTCGAAAGGTTTGTGTGGACTTCTCCTCGCCGGTCATCACGCTCGACGTGGAGGGACCCGTGGCCACGCTCTGGCTGGATCGGCCCGAAGCGCGCAACGCACTCGGTAGTGCCTTTTGGCGCGACCTTCCCCTCGCCGCGTCGGCGCTCGCTGACGAGTCCGACCTTCGAGTGCTCATCATCGCCGCGAAGGGTCCGCACTTTACGGTCGGACTCGACCTCAAGGAGTTCGGCGGAGGGTTTCTGTCCGAAGACGAACGATCGTCAACGGCGTCCGCGAACGCCAGGTCCTACGAAGCGATTCGACGGATGCAACGGGCCGTCACGTCCATTGCGGACCTGCCGATCCCGGTGATCGCGGCGGTGCACGGGTACTGCATTGGTGGTGGCGTCGACCTCATCAGTGCGTGCGACGTGCGACTCGCGTCGAGCGACGCGGTGTTCTCAGTGCGTGAGGCGAAGGTCGCTATCGTCGCCGATCTCGGCACCCTGCAACGATTGCCCCGCATCGTGAGCGCCGGTCACGTCGCCGAGCTGGCCTTCACCGGCAAGGACGTCGATGCCTCACGCGCGTTGGCCATTGGCCTGGTCAACTCGCTGCACGGTGCGTCGAGCGACGAGGTGGTCCTCGCCGCGCGCGAGCTCGCGAGCGAGATCGCGGCGAACTCCCCCGTCGCCGTGAGAGGCACGAAAGCGGTGCTGGCCGCGAACGATGGCCGCAGCGTGGCGGAGGGACTCGACTTCGTCGCGCGCTGGAACACCATGTACCTGCACAGCAACGACCTCAAAGAAGCCATGACCGCGTTCGTCGAGCGACGCCCACCGGTCTTCAACGGCGACTAACGGCGCCGACGCTTCTTCTTTTTGCGATCCTTCTCGGCTTGTTTCTCGAGTTGCTGGCGCCGTTCTTCTAGAAGTTCCGCCGCCACGGCGTTCACGATGTCACTCGCCGAATCCAATATCTCGCGGCGGTCCTCAACGGGTACGTTCGAACTCGGCGCGGGCTCGACGGGCTGGTCGACGAGCGTGCCGTGCGACCACCCGACGTCGACGAGTCGCCGTTCGTAGGTGAGACAGTTCTCGGGACACGACCACGGTTGATCGGGCGCGTTGCCGAGCACGCAGAACCTCGCCACCTCGCCCGACGTGTACGTTCGGCTTTGAAAGTGCTTGCACTCTTCGCGCATACCCATAGCAGAGCCATTTTACGCGCTCGACGGCGTAGGCTCCGCATCCATGGGCGGGCTACGTCTCGAGGAGCGAACGCTCACCAAGAATGAGTTTACGAACGCGGCCCGAGTCGCGAGTAAGGCGTTCTTCAACGATCCCTTCTTCCGCTTCCTCTCTCCGAACGACCGGCTGCGGGACCGGCGCCTCACGCTCTTCTTTCGGGCCAACCTCGCGCACGCGGGCCCGTGGGCTCGATTGATTACGGCTCGTGACGAAACTGATGAGATCGTCGGTCTCTCGCTGTGGCTGCCGACGAGTCGCTACCCGCAGTCGGTGGTCACGCAACTCGCCCAGGTGCCAGGAACGCTACGCGCGCTCTACCGGCGCCCGCGCGCGCTCGTTGACGGAACGAAGTACCTCAACGCGATCGCGAAGTCCCATCCCGAGGAGTCGCACTGGTACCTGTACCTGCTCGTGACCGATCCCAGCATCCAACGACGCGGGGTGGGCACGCTGCTCATGGAACACGGACTCACTGAGACTGACGCCGAGGGCGTCGGAAGCTACCTGGAAACACAGAACGAGGAGAACCTCGCGTACTACCGACGCTTCGGCTACGAACTTCGCGAGGCACTACGACCCGTGAAGGAAGGACCGCCGCTGTTCACCATATGGCGGCGACCTCGTTAACCGATCGAGCCCTCCATCTGCAGCTCAATGAGACGCGACCACTCGACGGCGTATTCCATCGGCAACGTGCGCGTCACGGGTTCGATGAACCCGTTGACGATCATGCCCATGGCCTGGCTCTCGGTGAGTCCGCGACTCATGAGATAGAAGAGTTGGTCGTCGCCGATCTTGGACACCGTGGCTTCGTGACCGATGGAAGCGTCCTGCTCACCGACCTCCATGTACGGACGCGTCTCGGAGATCGACTGCTCGTCGAGGATCAACGCGTCACAGCGTACGAAGCTCTTGGCGCCCGTGGCGCCTTCTTCGACTTTCACGAGTCCTCGGTACGCGGTCAGTCCACCGTCCTTGGAGATGGACTTCGAGATGATCGTGGACGTCGTCTCGGGAGCGCAGTGCACCATCTTCGCGCCCGCGTCCTGGACTTGGCCCGGCCCGGCGTAGGCCACCGACAACACTTCGCCCGAGGCCTTGGGTCCCATGAGGTACACCGAGGGGTACTTCATCGTGAGGCGCGAGCCGATGTTGCCGTCGATCCACTCGACGTGCGCTTCGGCCTCCGCGCGAGCGCGCTTGGTGACCAGGTTGTACACGTTGTTGGACCAGTTCTGAATGGTCGTGTACGTGATGCGCGCTCCCTCGAGGGCGACGAGCTCCACGACAGCGGAGTGCAGTGAGTCCGTCGAGTAGACGGGGGCCGAGCAGCCCTCGACGTAGTGGACCTGTGAACCGACGTCGGCGATGATCAGCGTGCGCTCGAACTGTCCCATGTTCTCGGTGTTGATGCGGAAGTAAGCCTGCAGGGGCTGGTCGACCTTGACGCCCGGTGGCACGTAGATGAACGAGCCACCGCTCCACACCGCGGAGTTGAGCGCGGCGAACTTGTTGTCGTTGGGGGGAATGATCGTCCCGAAGTACTTTCGGACGAGTTCGGGGTACTCGCGAACCGCCGTGTCCATGTCGCAAAAGAGCACGCCGAGGCGCTCGAGGTCCTCACGGTTACGGTGAAAGACGACTTCTGATTCGTACTGTGCGGTGACGCCGGCCAGGTACTTGCGTTCGGCCTCAGGGATACCCAGTTTCTCGTAGGTGTTCTTGATCGCGTCGGGCAGGTCTTCCCAGCTGTTCACTTGGTGATCGGTGGGCTTCACGTAGTAGTAGATGTCGTTGAAATCGAGGTCAGGCATGCGATCCGCGAACCACGGCAACATGGGCTTCTTCTCGAATCGCTTCAACGCGTCCAAGCGGAACTTCAACATCCACGGCTCTTCATTCTTCATCGCGGACATCTCACGAACGATGGACTCGTTGAGACCCTTTTTGGGCTTGAAGACCGGTAACTGGTCGTCCGACCAGCCCAATTGGTAACGGCTGAAGTCCAAGTTGTCAATCGCCATTGCGCTCCTTTGGGATAATCCCTACGTCCATAGTACTTACTCATCGAGTAGCTCTGACCCCATTTGCTGGCAAGGTAGGAGTGTGCTGAACCCTCCCACCGTGCCCCAACGACCCCATTCGATCACTCGCCACGGCGATACCAGGGTCGACCCCTATTACTGGCTGATGGACCGCGAGAACGAGGAGGTCGTGCGTCATCTCGAAGCCGAGAACGCCTATCTCGAAGAAAGACTCGCTCCCCTCAAGCCTCTGGAGGACGAACTCTTCAACGAGATAAAGAATCGAATCGAAGAGACCGACATCTCGGTACCCGTGCGAAAGGGAGCCTGGTGGTACTTCGAGCGCACGCGTGAAGGTCTCAGCTACCCCATCAGCGCCCGCGTGCCGGCGTGCGGCGACGACCTCACGCCGCCGGTCATCGATCCGACCACGACGCTCACGGGCGAGCAGGTCATTCTCGACGAGAACGTCGAAGCCGGGGACAGTGAGTACTTCTCGGTGGGCGTCCTCGCGCTCAGTCCCGACGACGACTGGGTCGCCGTCGGTACCGACTTCGACGGCAACGAACACCACCACGTCACGGTCCGGCCTCTCGCTGGCCAGTCCCCCGTCGACGACGCGCTCGACGGGGTCTCCTACGGCTTCGCCTGGGCCAACGACAGCCGCCACTTCTTCTATACCCGGGTCGACGACGCGATGCGTCCCTGGCAGCTCTGGCGACACGAGCTCGGCACCGGGGCCGAGGTCGACGTCCTCGTCTACCAAGAGGACGACCCGCAGTACATCGTCGGCGTGGGGCGCAGTCGTGACGACGCCATGGTCGTGGTGATGATGAACTCGTCGATGACGAGTGAAGTGCGCTACCTCGACGCCAACGACCCCACCGGCCCCCTCGTCGTTCTCGAAGCTCGTCGTCACGGGGTCGAGTACGCGGTCGAACACTTCACTGACGCACAAGGGCGCGGCTGGTGGCTCAAGATGACCAACGAGGACGCGACGGACTTTCGTCTCCTCGCGCGCCTCGTCACCGGAATTGAGTGGCGAGAGATCATTCCCGAGCGCGCGGGCTGTCGCCTCGATGGCGTCGACGCCTTTCAGTCGTTCCTCGCGCTCAGCGAGCGAGAGAACGGCTGCGCGGCGGTGCGCCTCGTCGCCGCCTTGGGCGGCGACGACCCCTTCGGTGAGGGCTTGATCGTGCGCTCGTCGCTCGTCGACGGGGGAGTCTTTCCGAACACGGTGGCGATCTCGTCGAACCCCAACTACGACACGACGCAACTTCGCGTGCTCATCACGTCACTGACGACGCCACGGACCATCGCCGACGTCGTCGTCGAGAGTGGTGACGTCATCGTTCGCAAGCAGCAACAAGTTCTTGGTGGGTACGACGAGTCGAAGTACGTCACCGGTCGACTCTGGGTGCGCGCGAGCGACGACGTGGAGGTGCCGGTCTCGGTGGTCGCGCGACGCGACGTCGTGCGCGTGCGAGAAGACGGCTCGCTCGAGCCACTCGGTCCATCACCGATGGTGTTGTACGGCTACGGCAGTTACGAGATCTCGATCGATCCCGCGTTCTCGTCGATCCTTCTCTCGCTACTCGATCGCGGCGTCGTCTTCGCGGTCGCGCACGTGCGCGGAGGTGGCGAGATGGGTCGCTCGTGGTACGAGATGGGCCGACTCGTGCAGAAACCGACGACCTTCAGCGACTTCGTCGCCGTGGCTCGGTGGCTCGTGAGTGAAGGTTGGACGACGACGGCGCAACTCGCCGCGAGGGGCGGATCCGCTGGTGGGCTCCTGATGGGGGCCGTCATGAACTCCGATCCGGAGCTCTTTCGCGCCGTCGTTGCCGAAGTCCCCTTCGTCGACGTCGTGACGACGATGCTCGACGACACGCTCCCCCTCACCGCTGGCGAGTGGGAAGAGTGGGGCAATCCCGACGCCAGCGCCACGAGTTATCGCACAATGAAGAGCTACTCGCCGTACGACAACATTCGCTCGCACGTCGACGGCGACGCGGTCGTCTACCCCCACCTCTACGCGTCGGGTGGTCTCAACGACTCACGCGTGGGATTCTGGGAACCGGCGAAGTGGGTCCTTGCCCTGCGCGACGCGAACCCGGCGAATCACGTGGTGCTGAAGATGGAGCTGGGCGCGGGCCATAGCGGCGTCTCCGGGCGCTACGACGCCTGGCGCGACGAAGCACAGGTGCTCGCCTGGATACTGAACGAGGTCGCCCCTACGACGTAGAAGTCGGACGTAGCGCGTCAAAGACCAGAATCAACGTCGCCGGCCGCGGGGTGGGAAACGTCACGGGTCGCCCGTCGACGTTCACCGAGGCGTTCGTCGGCGAGCCGATCGTGATCCGAGAGTTGCCCGTCATCGTCAACAGTTCCGAGTGACCTTTGGCGACGGTGCCCTGCCACTCCAGCGTGCTCGACGGACCCATGGAGTACACCGCCCACGTCGCGCCGAGAGATCCAGTCACCGACACTCGGTACTTCGCCGAGGGAACGCGATAGATCGCGTCGTCGCCGCTTACCGACGTCGCCACGAAGGACGTCGGGAACGTAACGAGCGTCGTCGTGGTCGTCGTCGCTGCGGGTGGGCTGAGTGTCGTCGTGGTGAGCGTGCCCGAGCCGCTCGGCGTCGCCTTCGGATTGTGGATTGCGTAGTACGCGATCAACGCGGCGGCGATCACGACCGCGAGGACGATGACGCCGAGTCGTCGCGACACAATGGAACCCGTCGATCGATGCGACGAACGTGAAAGGAACCAGTCGTCATTGTGACGCACGCGCGAGGCCGCGAACTCCTCATCAGCAGAAGGTGAATCGTTGAAGACGTAGTGTCGCTCGGGATCGAGACGGGGGCGCTCAACGGGTGGTCGGATGAGGGGTGCACCGTCGGCGTCGATCAATCGAAAGCCCTTCGACGGTGCGTAGGGCGACGGCGGTGGGGCGACGAGGCGACGCTCCAAGGGCTTGGAGATCTCGCGTGACTCGTCGCGACGGAGTTTTCGAAATCGGAGGGCGGCCACGATCAACACTAGGAGAACGATGACGACGGCCGCGATTTTCAGTGCGAGGGTCATGCTCGCCCGTCGTCGATGTCGTTCACCTCGCTCACGCAGGTCACACCACGAAGGGTACTGGTCTCTCCCGCTAGGCCAATACTCGGTAGCCGCCGCGGTAATAGACGAGCGGATTACCTGGTTCGGTTGACGCGAAGTCGAGTTCCGCCACGGCGATGTCGTGATCGCCGTGGTTCGTCACTTCGCGAATCGTTCCCTCGAGGAACGCCAACGAACCCTCGAGGAAGGGAGAACCGTTCGGCGCCGGAAACCACTTCACCGCGGCGAACTTGTCCGTGCCAGTAACGGCAAAGACGCGGGCCAGCGGCTCTTGATCGTCCTTCAAGATGTTGACTCCCACGACCCCAACCTCTCGAATGCGCTGCCAGGAAGAGGACGAGGTCGACGCCGCGAAGAACACGAGCGCTGAGTCAACGGAAAGTGAGCCAAACGTCTGGCACGTGAAACCCTTCGGACCGTCGCTCGAAACGCCCGTGATAACGACCACACCGGTCGCGTAGTGTCCGAATACTTCTTTGCGGTGCGCCGTGTCGTAGGAGTTCACGGCGCAAGGCTACCGGCCCTTGGCTCGCTCATTGGTGGTCGTTTCGTCACGACGTCGAACCGCTCGTTCGTTCGAACGCTGCACTACTTCGCACCCGCCAAGACGTAGGACCTCGTTCTTCGCGTGATCAACCCGTCACGCTCGAGGCCTTCGAGAACGACGTCACCGCGATTCGCGTCCACGCCGGCAAGGAGGGTGTCCAGCTCTTTACGCGAGTGAGGTCGGTCGCGAAGCGCGTTGAGTACTCGACCCCGTAGTTGACGATTCGAACCTTCGAAGCGCGGCTGTGAGCGAGAGACGCCGGCGCTCAGTGGCGCGGGGTCCTCTCCCCCGCCCTGGCGCCAGGCGCAGTGACTCGCAAGTGGACACTGTTCGCAACGCGGCGCCGCTCGACAGAACTGTGCTCCGAGATCGAGCATCGCCTGATTGAACTCGGCCGCGTTGGCGCGTGGGAGGACGTCCGCGGCGAGGCTTCTCGCCTCACTCGGGCGAAGGCGGCGGTTGACGATCGCGCGCGCGAGAACGCGTCCCACGTTCGTATCGAGGACCGCAACGTGTTCGCCGTACGCGAAGGACGCCACCGCGGCTGCGGTGTACTCACCGACGCCGGGAAGGGTCCGCAACTCCTTGACGGTGCGTGGCACCACGCCATCGAACTCGTCACGAAGGACGCGCGCCGTGTCGTGTAACGCTTTCGCGCGGCGATGGTACCCGAGGCCGCGCCACGCGCCAAGAACCTCAGCGAGCGCGGCGTCCGCGCACGAGCGCGGCGTGGGAAAGCGTTCGAGGAACTTCGTCCACGGCTCGATCACCCGTGAAGTCTGGGTCTGTTGGAGCATGACCTCACTCACGAGGACGGCCCACGGGCTCTCGTGTCCTATCCAGGGAAGGGTCCGGGAGATCTCGGGCGCGACACGACGTAGCTCGCGTCGAAACACGGCGTAGTCGTTACGCCCAGACGTCGTCACCGTAGGGGCGCCGGCGCGCCGGGGCGAAGGCACGTTTCCATACCATGACCTTTCGACGGAAGTAACAGACCTCGAGGCCGTCTTGGTTGAAGCCCTTCGTCTCGACGAGTACAACGCCGCGATCTTCCTTCGATTTCGAGGGCGTCACGTCGAGCACGCGTGTCTCGGCGTAGACGGTGTCGCCGTGAAACGTCGGATAACGGTGGATCAAGGACTCCACCTCCAGATTCGCGATCGCGGCACCCGACACGTCCGGCACGCTCATCCCGAGCACGAGGGAGTACACGAGGTTGCCGACCACGACGTTCCTCTTCTGCACGGTCTCGTGCTCCGCGAACCAGGCGTTGGTGTGCAGCGGGTGATGGTTCATCGTGATCATGCAAAAGAGGTGGTCGTCCGCCTCGGTGATCGTCTTGCCGGGCCAGTGTTTGTAGACGTCGCCCACCTCGAAGTCCTCGAGGTGGCGACCAAAGGGGCGATCGTAGGTGGTCATGACTCTGCTCTCCCTGGATTACCGACGAGTCTCGCAGGCTTACTCTTCGACGGCGAGTTCACGCGCGGGGCGTGTGGTGAACGACACCAGTCCCCCCGGCAGCGTCTCACCGTCGATGACCATGCGCCACGTGAATCGACCACCCGCCGCGAGAGGAATCGGCCCGAAATTGACGGCGATGGGCACGTCGACGGGCGTGCCGACGGGAACGTCCTCCGGCGCCGACGCGGCGAAGTCACCGCGTACTTCGATGATCTGAGAACCTTCGGGCGTCTCGAAACGAACCTGTTGGCCGTCCGCGTCCTCGAGGAAGAGCTCCCAATGGTGCGACGTGTTGAACTCGTGTGAGTCGACCGCTACCTTGATCGCGACCGCCGACGGCGTCGGGTCCGGTCCGGTGATGGACCAGCCCCCACCCAGGATGTACAACTTGCCGTCGGCCACTTGCGCGGAGTCGGCGAGGATCATTGTTATATTCACTCAGCCAGCCTACGCCGACGCCGATATGAAGAAGCTGTAAATTTCACCTATGTCCACGCCCGCGCTTGATCTTGACGTCGCCGCCACCCTCATCGATCGAGGAGACGACGTACTTACCGGCGCGTTACGAGAACTCGCGAAGCGCGGCGGTGTCGACGCCAACGAGTCGCTCGCCTACGACCTCGCGCACGCAGCGAGTGCCCTCGCGACGGCGCGCTCGTGCCTGAGCTACGCCGCCAAGGGCGACGTTGAAGCCCGGCTCGTCGCGGCGTTCTTAGCGATCGTCCTCTCAGACCTCGCGACGCGCGCGCTCGGGCGCGAAGAGTCCTGGGGCGTCGAGACCAATTGGTTCGCACCGTTTCAATCGTTCGTGGCGACCTACCGCGATCCCTCGTTCCTCTCGACGATCGCCGAGTCGCCGGGACCGCGTCACCTGGACGAGGACTTCGCGATGGTCGCCGACCTCTTTCACCGCTTCGCGGACGAGCAGGTTCGTCCCCACGCAGAACACGTGCACCGCACCAACGCCGACATTCCCGAGTCCGTCATCTCGGGACTCAGTGAACTCGGCGGCTTTGGCCTCTCGATCCCCGAAGCCTTCGGCGGCTATTCCACCGGTGGCGAGTCGGAGTACGTCGGCATGCTCGTCGCCACGGAGGAGCTCTCCTGGGGCAGCCTCGGCGTCGGCGGTTCTCTCATCACGCGGCCCGAGATCCTCACGCGCGCACTGTTGCGCGGGGGCACCGAGCAACAACAAGCGCACTGGCTCCCGCGGCTCGCCAGCGCCGAGACGCTGTGCGCCATCGCGGTCACCGAGCCGGACTTCGGCTCGGACGTGGCGGGACTCACGACCGGCGCGACCAAGACGACCGGTGGGTGGCTGATCAACGGCGCGAAGACCTGGTGCACGTTCGCCGCCCGGGCCGAAGTGTTGATGTTGCTCGCGCGCAGCGACCCTGACCGCTCGCTCGCCCATCGAGGCCTCTCGCTCTTTCTCGTCGAGAAACCTCGTGGCGACAGTCACGGTTTTCTCTTCAGCCAAGACGCGACGAGCGAGGGTCGCGCGGATGGCGACGGTCGTTTCGAAGGACGGCCCATCGACACGATCGGCTACCGCGGTATGCACTCCTACGAACTCAGCTTCGACAACTGGTTCGTGCCCGACGAGAACCTCGTCGGTGGCGAGGCCGGACTCGGCCAAGGTTTCTACTACCAGATGGCCGGCTTCGAGAACGGTCGACTGCAGACCGTGGCGCGCGCCGTCGGCGTCATGCAGGCGGCATACGAGGCGGCGCTCGAGTACGCGCGATCGCGCGTGGTCTTCGGCGAGGCGATTCTCAACTTCGAACTCACGCGAACGAAGCTCGCCACGATGGCCTGCGTGATTCAGTGCGCTCGGCAGTTCTCGCTCGACGTCGCGCGCCAGATGGGTCGAGGCGGCGGCACACTGGAAGCTTCGATGGCCAAGGCCTACGTCTGTCGCGCCGCGGAGTGGGTGACCCGCGAGGCGATGCAGATCCACGGCGGCATGGGCTACGCGGAGGAGTTCCCGGTCAGTCGTTACTTCCTCGACGCGCGCGTGCTTTCGATCTTCGAAGGGGCCGACGAGACCTTGTGCCTGAAGGTCATCGCGCGACGTCTACTCGAAAGCGTCGCCTAGACCTCAGGCCTCATCGATGGTGAAGGGCTTGTGCACCGCGCCCAGCGTGATGCCGGCCGAGTGCAGGTCTGGCGACTCACCGCGAGCGAGCTGAGACTTCAGCGCCGCACGCTCCCACCGCTCTTCGACGTGACCGTACTTCCAATAGCTAAGGGCGAACACCCACGTCGCAACGAACATGCCCACGATCACGAAGCCGGCTTTGTTGATGTTGAAGGCGGCCGCGTAGTTCCACAGTCCACCCTTCAAGTTCACCTCCTGAGTCAAGACCTGCATCAACTCGAGCGTGCCGATGAAGAACGCGACGAGGACACTCAGTCCCGTGATGGCGATGTTGTAGTACACCTTGCGGACGGGCTTGGAGAAGGCCCAGCCATACGCGAAGTTCATGAACGACCCGTCGATGGTGTCGAGCAGACTCATCCCCGCGGCGAAGAGAAGCGGCAGACTGAGGATCGCCCACAACGGAAGACCGGCCGCGACGGACGATCCGGCGAGGACGAGAAAGGCCACCTCGGTGGCGGTGTCGAAGCCGAGTCCGAAGAGTACCCCGACGGGGTACATCTTCCACGGCGCGTCCACCGAGCGAGCAAGTGGACCGAAGAAGCGCATCATGAAGCCGCGCGCGTTCAGGTGCTTCTCGAGTTCCGCGTCATTGAATCGACCTTGACGCATCTGCAAGAACAGACGAACGATGCCCACCAGGATGATCAGGTTCAAGGTCGCGATGAGGTACAAGAACCCCCCCGAGACGCTGGTCCCGATCAACGTGCCGTAGTGGTGCAGTGAGGAGTGGGCGTTACGGACCTGGCTGCCGAGCGCGCGGGCACCCAGTCCGAGCATCACCGTGAGGGCGAAGACAATGGTCGAGTGACCGAGCGAGAAGAAGAAGCCAACCGACATCGGACGCTTGCCCTCGGTCATGAACTTTCTCGTGGTGTTGTCGATCGCGGCGATGTGGTCGGCGTCGAAGGCGTGGCGCATGCCCAAGGTGTAGGCCAACACGCCCGTGCCCACGCCGAGCAACTTTCCACTTCCGGCGCCGAAGTGTTGGCTCGAGGCGTAGATGAGGATCCCCCAACCAGCGACGTGAAGGAACACGATGAAGCCGAACATGCCGTAGAGGCGACGCCACTCCGAGGGGGTAAACGACGCCCGCAGCCGGGCTCGTCTCGAGATTGGCACGTCGGTTACGGTGGCCATGCGCCCACCTTAATAGGAGAGACTCCTAGTAAGGGGACTTACTTTGGCGAACGGGTCATGCCTGATCGAGCCCCTCGCGCCACGAAGGAGTTGGCGATCTTCGCCGACGCCTCGTCGATCATCTCGTCGCCGAACATGACGGCACCCGTGTGCTGGTCGTTCGTCGCAACCTTGTACGCGTCGAGTATGTCGAAGGATTTGTCAAAGAGTTCTTGACTCGGTGAGTAGACCTCGTTCAAGACCAAGGCCTGGTCGGGCGTCAGGGCCCACTTACCGTCGAAGCCGTACGACGCCGTGATCTTCGCCGCGAATCGAAGCGCGTCGAGGTCGCGCACCTTGAGAAAGGGTCCGTCGATGACGTGGAGGCCGTTCGCCCGTCCAGCCATCAAGATCTTCGAAAAGACGTAGGTGAAGGGATTGGAAGGTGCCTCGTGGATCGTCTCATCGATCGTCGTCACGGGCATGCCGATCGAAGCGGCGAAGTCGGCCGGGCCAAAGACGATGGACTCGAGCCGTGGCGACGCCGCGCAGATCTCCTCGACGTTAATCAGACCCTCGGCCGTTTCGATCTGGGCTTCGATGCCGATGTGACCCTGGGCCAAGCCGGCGTTCGCCTCGACCTGACTGAGTAAGAGATCGAGCGCCACGACGTCCGACGCCCGTCGGACTTTGGGGAGCATGACCTCGTCCAGTCGTTCGCCGGCACCGCCCACCACGTCGATGACGTCGCCGTACGTCCACGGCGTGTCCCACGCGTTGACGCGCACGCAAAGGACGCGGTCGTCCCAGTCGAGTGATCGAATGGCGTTGACGACCTTGGCGCGCGCGGCCACCTTCTCGTTGGGCGCCACTGAGTCTTCGAGATCGAGAAAAGAGAAGTCGGCGGTCGCCGTCGGAGCCTTGGCGAGGAATCGATCGGAGGACCCGGGCGTTGAGAGACAAGAGCGACGTGGGAGGTGGCGTGAGCGCTGCGACATGCCGCAGAGCCTATTCGCGAGGCGCAACCCGGTCGTAATATCGCTGCAACACTTGACGAGGCGCGACGAGTAAAATGCCCTTTGACGAGGAAGTATGCAGAGTCCCTCCGCCGTCAATCTGACACGGAACGTGCTTACCAAGTAGCCTGGTCCAGTGACTGACGTCGAGCACTGGGTGCTTTCGGCACTGCAGCCAGTGAGGGATCGACGCCACTACCGGTGGCTTTTTTCCATTTTGGCCGTCGTGACAGTATCCCTCGGAACGGTGACCGTGCTTCCGCGACCGGCGGGCGCCTCGACTCTCACCAATGACCGCGCCAAGGCCGCGATCTTGTTAAACCAGATCAACCGCACGGACGCCAAGGTCGGCGTACTCGGTCAGAGGTACGACCAGGCGCTGATCAAGCTCCACGCCTTCAACACCGAGATCGCCAACACAAAGGCCACAGTCGCAGCGATCGAAAAGAACGTCTCGAAGGGCAATACCCAGCTCCGTTCCGACGTGATCTTCTCCTACGTCACGAACGGCGGGTCGCAGAGCGACAATCCCCTCTTCACGAAGAACGCCTCCCTGGCGGGCGAGACCAACGTCTACTCCCAACTCGCCGCTGGCAACATCAACACCACCATCGCGAACCTGAAGAGCAACCGAATCAAATTGACTCATGAGCGGGGCCAACTCGCCGCCGAGGACCGCCGCGCCCGTTCACTGACGAGAGACGCGGCCCACTCGCTGCACACCGCGAAGATCATCCAGAGTGGACTCCACAACACCCTGGCTCACGTCAAGGGCCAGATCGCTATCTACCTGAGCCAGGCCGAAGCGGCCGCCACCGCGGCGTCAGCGGTGGCACTCAACACTGCAACACCCGCCTCAAACGTCGTTCCACCCCCACCCGACTCGAAGGCGAACATCGCGATCGCAGCGGCCGAGAAGTACATTGGCACGCCCTACGTGTGGGGCGGCGCCAGTCACTCCGGCGTGGACTGTTCCGGTCTCGTCATGCTGGCGTACGACGCGGCCGGTATCTACTTGCCGCACTACTCCGGCGCCCAGTACGCCGACACGATGCGTGTGCCCCTCGTCGACATCCAGCCGGGGGACCTGCTCTTCTACGGCTACAACGGCGACGAACACGTCGCGATGTACATCGGGAACGACGAGATGATTGAAGCCGAGATGACCGGCACACTCGTACATATCGTTCCCGTTCGACTCGGGTACGGGTTCGCAGGTCTCGGTCGCCCCCGGGGCTAGACGTGTCGGGCATTCCCACTTCGTTTCACCTCGGCCCACTGGTCTTTCACACCTACGGCTTCGGGCTGGCGATCGCGGCCTACGTCGCCTTTCTCTACGCGCGTCACCGTCTTGGTCGCTCGCAGGTGAACGTCGAGCCATTCACTCGCTACACGGTCTGGTTGATCGTGAGTGGACTCGTGGGCGCACGTCTCGCGAACGTCGCCACCAACTGGAGTTACTACAGCGGCCATCTAGGACGAATGGTCGCGGTGTGGCAGGGAGGGCTCGCGAGCTTTGGCGGGATCGCGCTCGCCCTCGTCGTGGGGATAATCCTTCAGCGCCGATGGTGGCCCGAGACCAAGCTCGTAGTGTTCACCGACGCCTTGGTACCCGCCCTCATCGCGGGCTGGGCGCTCGGTCGGGTCCTCGGGCCCCAGTTCATGGTGGACGGCGGGGGCCACGTGACGACACAGTGGTTCGGCATTCACTACGCCGGTCAAGTTGGAAAGCGCGTCCCGGTACCCCTCATCCAAGGGGCGGAGGACACGCTCACCTGGCTCATGCTCCTCATCGTCGAAAAGAAGCGTCGCACCTACACGGCTGGCGTCATCACTGCCCTCGGCATGATCGTCTGGGGGCTCGTACGCGCGCTGGACGAGCGACTGCTCTTGGGTCAAGAGTCCCACAGCGGTTCGATTGGCGTTCAGTTGGCGGGGATCGCGCTGGCCCTAGCGGGCGTCGTCACGTTGATCCTGCACCGGCGGCGACGCGCTGACGTGCACGCCACGACCTCCACGTCGAACTAAGTCAGCGAGTTCCACTCCGTCGTCGTCAACTGTGCGAGTTGCTGGAGAGGTTCGAGGTCCGCGATCGAGACGATGACGCGTTCGTCGGCGACGTAGGACACGTGGTCGAGACCAACTCGACGCCAGGGTTGAAAGAGGGTTCGCGCCGGCGAAGGATTGGAGTAGACGGGGCGAACCAACAACTCATCGTTGGAAGCCGCCACGACCAACGCCGGCCGATCCTTCGACTTGACGTCGGGTTGGTCACCGTCGTTGCCGCCAAACGGGACCTCGACCACCAGGACCGCGCCAACGAGAGGATGCTCGACGTCGAATCGGCTGGTCTCGAGGGGTGTCAACAAGAGGCGGCGGCGCTCTTCCGACGGCGGCGGCGGGGGCGGGGGCGTCGTCGAGCGGGTGTCGGGTCGTGACGAGCCGCCCTTGGCCTTCGTTGGTCGCGGGGGGCGAGCCGACGAGGCGCTCTTCTTCTTTTTCTTCTCGTCCTCGCGACGGAGCTTTCGCTGTTCACGAATCTCCGCGCTGACTTCTTTCGGAGCGGCCAACACCGTCGGTGCGACCACCTCGGGCAGCGCCGGCAACGAGAGTTCGAGGCGTTCTTCGAGGAGTCGTCGACAATGTGGGGCCGCCGGAAACGATGCACCTATGGCGTGGGCGAGGACCGCGACTACGTCGTCGTTGGACGAACCTGAAGCGAGAAGCTGGTCGACGGCCTCGCTCAGTTGCTCGTACGTAGGGCTGTCGGCATGGTCACCGAGCAGTTCGATGGTCGCTTCGAGTGGCCCGAGCGCCATCACTTCGAGGAGTCCTCGGACGGCCGCGAGCGGTGCCGTCGTCGCGAACGCCGTGACGTCGCGGCGCTGCTGGAGTTGTCGAAGTGGCACCCCCACTACCGCGCTCACCTTGGCGTGGGCGCGAAGGTCGAGCGAGTCTGCCGCCCGAAGCGTCACGTCGGGGTCGATCTTGAGAAAGGCGGCACGAACGATCGTGTTGGCACTGGCGGACGCGTCAGTCATCAATGCCTACTTGAGAAGGTGCTTAGCAACGACGACACGCTGAACCTGGTTCGTGCCCTCGTAGATCTGCGTGTTCTGACAGAACCGTCCACTCCTTCCACTAAGCCTTTTATTGTCCGGAGATTCGTCCACTAAGTCCATGCGATTAAGGGTAGTTCGCCCGAGTTGTAGGGATGAAGTAGGGATGGGAACGTGCGGGTTCACGTCGGAGAGCCGACGTAAACAATCTCGGATAGGCGGATTCAAAACTAGCCATCTAGTCGGATTCTCTTTCGAGATCGTCGGCAAACACGAGGTACTCCGTACCGACGCCGTTCGTAACTACGCCGATGTCCACATAGCCGCAGCGCTCCGCGAGTCGAACCGAATTGACGTTCTCTGGTTCGATCCGAATAATGGCTCGTCGCATACTCTTCGAGATCATGAAGTCTCGGACGCTGAGGAGCGCCGAGGTGGCGAGGCCGCGACCGCGATATTGCGGGTACAAGCCATACGAAACGTTGGCGTCGCCGGGTTCAAGACCGGCAAAATGCGAATAGTCAACGTT
>Ga0208589_1000032_pt1 | contig 70972 bp, 124 predicted proteins | sample NGESurshal092012_2_FD_184486 | JGI IMG/M metagenome (GOLD analysis project Ga0208589, IMG submission 184486) | Arctic peat soil microbial communities from Barrow, Alaska - NGEE Surface sample F53-2 shallow-092012 (SPAdes) | ecosystem: Environmental > Terrestrial > Soil > Wetlands > Peat ...
TCATGAGAAGCCAACCGATGTGTCGATGCTTGGACCAGTGACCGCGGTATCCACATCCAGCGTCGAAACTGCCGTCTGGGCGCTGGGGCTCGTCACGTCGGTCTCCACTTTCAGCATTGTCACCGCCGTCTGAACGTCCAAACTGGTCACCTCCGTGCGGGCATAGGCGACCCGCTGGATGACGCTAAATCTGGCCCGGAGGTACGAGGCGACTTTTACCCGGGCCCTCAGGAATACCGTGCCGGTGTATCCAAAGACCCCGCGATCCTGCGTCCTGGCCCCGACCCTTCCCTTGAGGGCAATGGTGAACCGACTGGCACCGCGCGCCTTCGCCTGGGCACTGCTACGCGCAAACAGCCCAAGTATGAGCTGCTCGAGGCCGCGCGCTTTCGTCACTGTCATGACGCGGCCAGCCAGGGCCGTAGCCCCGCGCACCGTGGCGCGGCCTTTCGACACCGACTTGGTCCGCGTTAACAGCAGGACGTTCCCGCGGGCAACTGCCCGACCGTGGGTCTGGGCCTCTACCCGACTGAACAATCCAAGCAGACGGGTGAAAGCCCCGCGCCCCGTTGTCGAGCTTCGAGCCTGGCCCCGAAAGAACGCCGTCGCCGTCATGGCATCCCGGGCTCTAGCGGCCCCGTTGATCAGCCCGAACAGGGCGACAACTGCCGTGACGGACTGGAACAAGCCACGGGCTGCCGAGCGCGCCTTGACCCGTGACGCCAGCGAGAGCGCGTAGAGCCCCGCCGAGAGGCGCCCGTGGGTCTGGGCGGCAGACCTAGCTGCGAGGCCAGCAGCAGCCCTGGGAGCGCCACGGACGGTCGCGGAGGCCCGTCCACGCCCAGCTATGTGAGCGGACGGCGAGACAGATGCCCTAGCATGGGCGGCAGATTCCTCGTGGCCCGCGAGACGGGCCATAGCCGATACGCCAGCACGCGCCTTTGCCGTGGCGCTGTCACGACCCGCCAGCGGGGTTCGCCCCGACACCGTAGCGCGGCCCTTGGCAGCCGATGCTTCACGGCCAAAGAGGCCAGTGCGCCCGGAAAGAGATGCGCGCCCGGTAGCCAGCGCCTCAGATCGTCCAAGCACCTTGGCCGACCACGACGGCAGGCCCCTGGCTTGGGCCGCTGCCTTCATGATCCCTTGGAGCGGGCGGAGAACCTTTAGTGTAGCCCGAGCCCGCGCAGCGCTCTGTTCGCGCCCGGAAAGCGCAGTCCGGCCGAGGAGCGTGCCCCGGCCGGTTCCAGTCGATTTAACCCGAGCGGTCAGCGCCACCGTCGAGGGAGCAGAAGCCGAGGGGATGACGCCGATCGGCTCGGTGCCGATCGGGCCAAAGCCGGGCATAGACATCGGCAGCCCCTCTTAGCTGGCAGCCTTACTGGGCGGACGAAGGCGGACAGTCGCCATGACGTTTACAGTTTACAGCACCGTCGCCACCAGCGTTGGCGAAAATCGGGGTCGGCTGCACGCAACCAACCGGATGATTGAAGACAGTGCAGACCGGAGGAGATGTTGCGAACGCCGGGGCGACGACGTACCCGCCGACGAGCAGCATGCCGATGATGGCGAGACTGGAAAGGATGATCTTCATGTGGTTCTCCATGTTTGCGGCGAGCCGCGCCGCGCGTACCCTTTTTGTGGCGCACGGACATTAACACCAACGACCGGTGCGTCAAAGTTGGGTTTTACTGCTCGCCCCACAGCACGTAAGTGCCGGTGGCGTTGCTCAAGACGAATTTGATGTGATCGGTCACGTCGTTCTGAGTGGCTTCGGTGAAATCTAGCAGAACCCCGACATTATCCTGCGCGGCGCTTCCATTTCCAATGGCGCTTAGCCCGCTGATGTATTTGCTGGTGGACGCGAGACCTGCATTGAGCACTTCCACAGTTCCCGATGACGAAGACGACCCGCCGACATCGGTCCCGATAGTATTGGCGGTGCCGTAGCTCGATCCTCCGTTGGAGGAGAGGGCCAGGGTCACATGTCCCACGGACCCCGTGGTGACCTCTTTGAAGACGATCTTCAGCCGCTTGTAGGTCGCGCCAAGTGCGATGCCGGTTCCGGACGAGATCGAACCGCCGTTGATGCGGGTCCAGGTTTCAGTGCCCGCGCTCGCGCTTGAGCATGTAGCCGCGGCATCGCTGAGGTCGCCACAAGCAATCGCCTGAGTGCCACCGAGCGATATGCTGTGCCCAGCGATATTCATGGACGAATTCGTCAGCGACGAGTTCCCGATATTAGAGAGGGTATTGCTCGATCCTGAGATGGTCTTGTTGGTGACGGTATCGGTGCTGTCGGCATTGAGCACCGTTCCAGCAGTGTGGAACTGCAGATTGCCGCCACCGGTAGCCGGGGCCTTGAGGGTCGCTGACCCTGACGTAGCTCCTTTGAGAGCGACATCACCGTCGTTGAACGACTGAACCCCTGACCATGTGTTCGCGCCGTTGAGCAGCGGGATCGTGCCACCACTGGTGCCGGTCGCCGTAGAGCATCCCGTCGCGCCATTCGATAGATCGGCACAGGCGAAGGTCTGCGTCCCACCGAGCGACACCGAGTGCCCGGCGAGGGTCATGCTCGAATTGGCGAGCGCCGTGTTGGCTACGGTCGCACAAGTCCCAGCCCCCGCCGTCGAAATGGCGGAGATGAACTGATTGGTGCAGGTAGTAGCCGCTGGCAGTGGGGCAGCGAACCACACCGAATCCGGCGTCAGGCTGATCGTTACAGTGCCGGTGAAACTGACCTTCGAGCCAGAGTTCGATGAGGCATAGACCGTGGTGCGAGCGAGCGTTGGGCCAACCGAGGAATACGTCCCCAAGCCCTGTTCCCAGTCGCCGGCCGTGTCGGTTGCGACATACTGAGCGGTATTACTGTTGCCGACAGTCGACCACGCCTGCAACCCGGTTGGCGGGGTGTTGAGCAGGACGAAATCGGAAGTGCCGGCCGTAAGTGACGTATCCTGGACGCGGTCAACCCAAATCGGGCCAGCCGCAAGGGCTGGCACCGAGAGGAGCGCGACGACCGCGGCGAGGAGGAGGCGCTTCAGCATCAGGCCGCCGTGAGCGTGAGAGACGAGGCCGCAAACGATGCGGTAACACCAGACGGCACCGACTGCTGCGTGATCTTGCGGACCATGCCGTCGCCGGTTCCAGTAGTGTTGACACCGACGTTGAAATTGTCACCGCTGACGCCCGCGACCGTCAGGGCCCCGGCAAACGACCCACCAGTGGCCGGGAGCGTGCCGCCGTACTTCTGGGTAACCACGACCGGATCACCGTTCGAATACCCATTGGCGGGGCTGGTAAATACGCCCGGGCTTGCATTGGTACAGGTAAACGGCAGCCACGAATAGTTGCCCAGATAGTCGCCGGAGATGTAGTTGCCGGAGGTCAGGGCGTCATAGACGCCGAACGCCACGACAGTGCCCCAGGAGCCGGTCGCCGCGGGGAAGGTGACGACGGCGCCATTGGTCACACTGGCCGGGGAGGTCGCGGGCTCAGCGCCGCTCGAGGCGGATGCCGCAGGCCATGCCGAAAACTGGATGCTGTCGCCATTACCGACGCCGCCGCCCGAGGCGTTGGCGCTCATGACGACCGTGGTGCCGGTGACCGATAGGACAGTCGTGCCGGCCGGAATGACAGAGGGCGCGGTGACGTCGGTGATCGTCATGCCGGGGACGATCCACGCCGGGGTCGATGCGAAATGGAGCGTCGCGTTGCCCGAGGCTGTAGTATTGTTGGTAGTAGCCGGGCCCGCGACCTGGACGCGGGCATAGGAACCGCCCGAGACTTCGGTGCCGCCGGAGCCAGCATCGCTCGGAGCGACCGTGAACAGCGCGAGGAACCGATTGACCAAGGCGGGCATAGCCGTCTGGCCACTCTCCCAGTTCAGGAGTGACTCGGCAGAAGAATCAGACAAGCCGGGCATCGGGTGCTCCGTTGAAAGGGTTTAAGCGAATTCGCGTTTCGCCTGTGAAGGAAGGGGCTGCATCGAGACGGTGCCGTCCTCGGCCATCGATAGCGTGAGGTTCTGGCCGGGCTGCACCGTCACGACAATTGCGTGCCTGAGAAGCGCAACGGCGGTGCTGCAGAGCATCGCGGCGCGGAGAAGCTTACTGCTGGACATAGGTCAGCACGCCCTGGACGTTCACGGCCGTCCCAGCGGTCACGATGCAGATGCCGGCCGAAGCGGCGCTCTTGAACACGGTCTGCGTGCCGCCACCATAGGTCACGGGGACGACCGCTGCCGCCGAGGTGAGATCACCATTGCCGAACGTGCCGGTGAGCGCCGTGGGGCTCGTGCAGGCGGCACCAGTCCCATATTCGAACGAGGCAAGATCAGCCGAGGTAGCTGACGGTGCGATACTCATGGCGAAGCCGCAGACATAGACCGTCGTCGACCCGCTGACCGCAACAAGGCTGGTCGTGGTGGCCGAAGTGACGCTGATCGCGGCACTGGATTTCGCGGCCGAGGTGCACGGGTCCGATGTCCCGACAATCCAAGGCGTCGTGCCCTGATTGGCGGTCACCGTCCCCGGGATGGTTTCGGCGGCGGCGCCGACAAGGTTCACTGGACCCGTGGCCTGATAGACCACGAACGTCGCCGTGCTGCTCGCCGTGATGCCCGCGATGTAGGTTGCCGTATTCGCCCAGACGGTGAGCGCCATCCCGGCCTTGATCAGCGTCGAGCTCGTCGTCGCAACGACGGTCGAGTCACCGAGCGCCATATAGGCGTCCGCGGTGCCGGTGTTGAAGACGGTTACCGCGCCATAGGGGATGATCGTGGCCGGAAGCGCCACACTGGACGAGGAATTGGAGACGCTGAGCGTGGTCTGGCCACCAAGCACCGAATAGGGAGCCGGAGTAGGTGTCGTCTGCGCATAGGCAGGCACCAGCATCGCAAGGCCCAAGGCTAAGGCGGCGAGTAGACGCTTCATGTCCGAGTCCTTACGAGTTCAGTTGGGCCACAATGGCGATCTTCACCCACTGGCTCCAATGTTCGAGCACATAGGCCGCGAGCCAGGTATTGCTTTCCGGAACGCCAGGAGTGCCATCGGGGAAGATGATCAGATCGCCGCCCTCTTGCTGGGCGCGCACGAGACCTTCGACCTCACCCGACAGATAGATCGCCCGTCTAGTGCCGGAGATGTTCAGCCCGTCGAGCAGTTCGAGATCCCGATAGGTGAGGGACTGGACCTGCATCCGGGCAGTGAAGGTCGCGTATTGGGGAACACGCGACCCGTCCGGATTGGTGGTGTAGCCGGTCGAGCGCTGGACCGTGGCCAACACAAACGGGTTGACCGCGGAAATGAGGCCGCTGGCTATTTGATGCAGGTTCACCAGGTCAGGCTTTGTCGCCGGCTGCCACACCGGCAGCTTCGTTCATCGTCGTCTTGGCGTCGTCGGCGGCCGTGTTCATGGTGGTCTTCGCCTTATCGGAGGCGTCGTTCATCACGGTCTTGGCCGCGTCTACTGGCACAGGGGGAGCCCCCGTCTGGGGGACCGGTGGCTTATAGGCGACCTTGTCGGGCCTGCCCAAACGCCAGTCGTCGAGCATCGCCTGCAGGTCGTTCCGGTTGTCCTCGACGAACTTGATCGCAGGCCCGGCGAGGGTGAACTTCTTGATAGAGGCGTCGAGGTCCATTTTCGATGTCCTTTGGTTAGCCGGTGAACGACACGCTGTTCAGCTGCCCAGTCGCAGCGCCGGCCGAGGTGGTGACGAGCATCGTCAGTTCGAGCACGACATGCTGGCCCGGAGTGAGGTTCGTGCCAGTCACCGTGAAGGTGTATGGCGCCGCGGTGCCGGTGAACTGCTGGGCCGCAGAGGTGGTGACAGCGGCCTCAACGCCAGCCGTCTCGGTATAGAGCTGGGCTGTGATCGTAGTCGAGGCACCAGTGACGGTGCCGGAGCCGGTGTAATTGGCATTGACCACCACCGGGATATTCGCGCCGGCCACATAGGTCGTCGGGAGGTTGAATTCCCAGATTGCCTTATCGGTCTTGGCGCTCGATGAGGTAGCCTCACCAGTCAACACCAGCGACGTGCCGGCCACGCGCGTCACGCCAACGGTGCCGGTCGGGGTGCCCGGGGTGGCCGTCATCGGCACACCGAGGTCCGACTTGGCATCCGTCAAGGACAGGTAGCGCGTGATCGGTGCGCCACCACCAGGAACGTAGGTCTGGGCCAGACTAATGAGCTGGCCGTTCGCGCCGGGCTGCTTGAGGATGGCCTGATAGAGCGCGCCACCGGCAACCGACTGGGACTGGGTGTAGAGCTCGGAATTGATCCCTACGCTCGCCGTAGGGGCCGGTGAAGGCACCTGGTCGAGCAGGAGGGTCTGCGCGAACGCCGGAGCGGCCACGAGCAGCATGAGCGCGGCGCCGGCAAGCGCCTTGAGCAAGGTCTTCATTCGGATTCTCCTTGAAGGTCGGCCGGCGGCCGGGTTTACGTTTTTACGTCGTAGTCGACGGAGGCCAAAAGATGACCCGTATCGACCAACGGTTTTGATGACCCCTTGCGGGCAATCGTAGCTGGCGCCAGAGGCGGCGACACAAGATCGATGATCGACTGCTGTATTTGGCCCTTCACCGCCTCGCCCGTTTGGGCGAGTGTCTTGGCCGCGTCGTAGTCATTGGCCTTCAACAGCGCCGCAATCGCGGCAGGCCACTCCGGGCCCTTATTGGCGATTGTCGAACGAAAGAACGGCCGGGGCGGAATTCCCGCGCGGGGAGCTCCGAATTCTTGGATAGCAGCAATAGTCGCGACGTGCTCTCCGGAGGGGTACGTCGAATTTTCTAGGAAGCCCACGTCGACCTCTTTGGCGCTCGAGGCTCGTTTCAGGATACCGTCGAGCGTGGCCGTGAGGCGCTCACCGCCGGAGAATTCAACCATCGGTCTCTCTCAGCCGAACCGGACCCATCGAGTCCTTGTTCTGGTCGGCCCACGCCTTCCAGAATTCCTCGTCGACCTCGTTGACGCCATTGTGCAGCGTGACCGGATCACCGATGGGTTTGGCGACAGGCTCACCGAACGTCGGCGGGTCGATCTTGTAGCGGCGCAGGACGATCCCAGACGGGGCGTCGCAGATCACGCTCACGGTCTTTTTGTCAGCCATCAGAGCCTCACTGGTTTAGCCACGGGTTGAACCAGCGCCGCGGCCCCGGAATGTAGCGCATTGTGCGCATGGGAGCAGTGGCTACCCAAAACATGCTTCCATAGCGCGTCTGGTTGTACCAAGCGGCCTCTGGTGTAGTCGGGAAGTCGGTCCCTACCGAAACGCTGCCTTCTGTCGCCGAATTAATCCTGCCGACCAGAGGCGAGGTAGGTTGCGTCGTCGACCCGTAGAGCAGTTGGCAGATATGGGCGACCATCAGGTTGAGCAGATTGGTCTGCGTCGCGGCAGTGGTCACCGGACCACCGCCATCGTTGCGGCAATACTGCTCGGCCAAGGGCAGCACGACACCTGTCACCTGTGCCTCAGTGATCGCGCCGAACTCGGGGAAGAGGCGCGACCACGGGGCATACTGGAACGCAATCTGGAACCCCATCAGGCAACCGGTGCGATCTTGGGCTGTTCGTCGGCGGTCTTGATGCCCTTCGGGACGCGGCTGGGATCGATCGGCTCGAGGCCATTGCGCACCGCCGCAAATTCCCGAACGAAACCGCGGATCATGTCGGCCTTTTCGGCACCGAAGATCAGCTTGTTGACGACGACCGGATTGTCCGCATTCTGCTTCATCCACAGATCGAAGGCATCTTTGTCGACGTTCTCGGTGTAGGCGTAGCTCGAACCTTCGGCCACAGGCTGGACCGTCACACCCTTGTGCTTGGTGAGATAACCGCGGATCACGATCTGACCCGGGCGAACCTGGGCTCGCTTGACGGTGCGGGTCCCTCCGCCAGGAGTCTGCTCGTCCTGATCGACCTGATCGAACAGGCGCAGAACGAGACCATGTGGAAGCTTACACGCGACCGTAATCGTGCCAGACATTTAATTCTCCGATGTTGAGGGGTTTTGGAGGCGTCACGAATAGACCAGTCACCGGCCACGGCGACGTGCGCCGAAACACAGAAACCACGTTCTATCGTCGAGCCCGAAGGCCGCCTGATCTAGACGGATAGCATGTAAGAAGAATAGCAGAATTCTCCTTATATGCCAATCATTTGCGCGATTCCCATTGGCATCCTGATCACACTTCCCCAAGTACCACTCGTCATCTTCTTCTTCCACGCGGACAACTCGCGGACGATCGGGTGAGCGCGGAGCTTTTCGTTGAAGGCGCAGTAGCCGACCTTCTGGCCACCGATCGAGTCCATGATCAGCTGCACTTCATTGCCGCCGCCGACGCCGACCGGGTTGGTGCTGGTGATGGCCCCGTACTGAACTGCGGAGATTATCCGCATGTTGGGGAAGTTCTCCTTGAGCAGGGCCTTGACGTTGACACCGAAGGAGTTGGTCGCGGTCAGGGCGCCGAGAGACTGGGGCGACAGCGCCAACGTCATCTTGGCATTGGCGTCGATCTGGTCCTGATCCTGGTCGATACCGTTGGTCTGCGAGAGGACCTGAATCCACAACGACTGGATGTCGGCGAAAATCTCGTTCGCGGTGGCGACGATTGCACCGTTCAAGACCCACTTCGTGCCGCCATAGGCTTTGATCGCCGGAGTGAGGGCGGCCGACAGATTGGGATCGTTGAGCAAGCCGTAGTTCTGCAGCCCCACCACACCGCTGAAGTAGGTCTGGTTGAGGAACCGCGCCAGCACGGTCACGGCGGCACCGTCGACTTCGCTGACCCAGTTGACGCGCCCGAGGCCGGCTCGAGCGATTTCGAGCTCGCCGTATTCCGGGATCGTCTGGAACAGATAGGACTGCCGCTGCGGCCACGCCACGTTGGAGCCGGCGTGCCCGTTATCGTTGTAGTCGCCATAGGACGACACTTCGCCCACTGCTTCGACCGTCGGGAACATGGCGGTCTGGTCGACCCATGTGCCCTTGCGCGTCTCGCCGAAAATCTCGGCGGCGCGGGTCGGCGCGAACAGGATGCGATAGACATCCGGGTCGATCAGCGTCGTGAGGAACGCCGGGATACCGGAGTTTGGTCCAGTCGACAGCGTCGGCTGCGCGTCCATCGCAAGGTAGTTGCGGCGGAACTCATCCGTCACGTAGCCCTTGGCCTCAGACTGCAGATAGATGCCGGCGGCTTCGAACATCGCACGGTCGGTGGTCCAGGCAGCTGCGGCTTCCTGAAAATTCTGGAATTCCATTTTGGTTTACTCCTCAGGTTGCCGGCATACCGCCGGGACCGATTTGGGGTTGAAGGGAGGTATTAGCCCTGCGGCCAGGACGTGATCTTGACGAGTTCGCCAGGCAGCGCCGTGCTTGCCGCAATCCACTTGGTCTCGACGTTGGTCGCGCCGGTCAGATTGCCGGACGCGCCGCTGTTGCTGCTCTGGGTCAGATTGACCGCAGCCGTCGACCCGCTCGCACCCGCTCCGGTGATGAACTGGGTGATGACGGTGCCAGCCGTGACGCCAGCCGAGGCACCGGTCAGGCTGTCGCCAACACCGAAGGTACCCGAGCTCACAGTGGTGAGGGTCAGCAGACCATAGGTCGCCGTGATCGCCGTCGACGCCACGGTCTGTTCGGGGATCGACACCGAATAGGTGCCGTCACCGCCAGGGGTGCCGGTGAGCTGCTGGCCGATGGTCGTGCCGGACGCAACACCAGTCCCGGAGATAGCCGAGCCCGGATAGATCGTGCCGGTGACCGCGCCGGTAACCGTCATCACGTCATTGGCGATCGAGGCCGTGAAAGATGCGGTTTCAGCCGCAATCGACCACGAGGTCGACACAGCACCAGCCGGAGCACCGGTCGCAGCGAACGTCGCTTTGCCGTCGGCAAAGTTGGCGTAGGCTTTCTGGCCAGGAACCGCAGTCGTCGCCCCGTTGTTCTTCACCCAGAAGTCGCCCTCTTTGAAGAGCGTGATGGGGAAGCCGCCAGGGACCAGCATACTGGTTTCCTGCAGGTAGACCTCGATGAGGCCCTGCTGCTCGCGATGGACGAAGCCCGCGACCGGGCCACCACCGAAGTTGTTGACCACGCCTGGGGCGCCGTCGGCATCGACATTCTGATAGCTCGTCCATGCGAAGCGGCCGACAGTGACGCCCGCAAGACCGCAGATAAGGGCACCCGGGCCCGCCAGAACCGTCGCACGGGGATTCGTGCTCGCGAAGTCGCCTTCAACCCCCGGAGAGGGCTGATAATAGGCCTGCTGCTGGAAATTTGCGGACATTTTGTCAGCGCTCCAATTGAAAAAAGGGAGCCATCGCGGCTCCCTTGGGTTGAGGGAAGGTTAGGCGCTTAGAGCGTCTTGACCTGGTGATCCTTGGCTTCGGGGAAGCGGCTGAAGAAGCCGCTGGCCGCCGCAGCGTCAGTGGCGATCGTCACCTGCCGAGCGCCAGAGCCGGGGAGCGGCTGCGCCTTGAGGATGGCGCGGTAGGTGCCAGCCTCGTGCGGAACGTCGACGAGGTCGACATGCATGGCCACCAGAGCGGTCTTATAGACCTCGGCGGCACTATCCATCGCGACGGCGATCTTGCCGATGTAGGGGCGAACCTCTTCCTCGGCCTTGCGGATATCGCGCTCGACCTGACGGGCTTCGGCGACGGCCTTGGTGACGGCGGCGTCCATGGCCTTGCGGTCCTTGGCGGACTTGTCCTTCGCCTCGTCCTTGTCGGCCTCTTCTTTGGCCTTCTTCTTTTTCTTTTCTTCCTCGTCGTCGTCTTCGTCCATGGCTTCCTGGTCGTCCTTGTCCCAAAGGGCGTCGCAGGCCTTCATGTCGTCGGCGCTGAGTTTGTCCTTGAGGAATTCGTTGACGCGCTTGCGCGGGTCCATCTCCTCGTCTTTGGCCCTCTTGCCCATCGGCACGCCGGCATTCGGATCGAGGTCTTCGCCGAGCTCGGTCGATTCGAGCGCGTCGAGCAGTTCGATCATGTCCTCGAGGTCGGCATCCTTGGCCAGCTTGCCCTTGGTGAGCTTGGTCACGCCATCGGCGATGCCGGCACGGCTATCGGCGTAGTTCTTGCCGGTCACCTTGGCCAACAGCGGCGTGAGGTCGATCTTGGTGTCCGCGGCCAACTTGGGCTTGAGGAACACAGTGAGCGCACCCTGCACGAGGGCCGCTTTGCGGGTCAGAAGAGGCTTTGCGGCCATCTCAGGGTTCTCCTTGATTGCTGAATCGCCGACAACGACATCGGGCCCGGCGCGGCCTTGAGTTACGAGGGCGACGTGATTGCCGACAATGTCGCGCATCACGCCGTCATAGGGTTCGCCCTCATAGCTGCCGGGCGTCATATCGGCCCGGTAGCGATAGGCGGACGAAAGTTCTTTCTGCTTACCGGACTCGATAAGCTCGATCGCCTCGCCGTCCCAGATGGAAAGCGGGGCCATCAGGTAAGGTGCTTCGAAAACCACGTCGTCGCCGATGGCGCCGATCGTGATCTCCCGATGCGAGTCCTCGGCGCTGACCGGAATGTGCTCCATCAGCAATTGCTTGCCGGCGAAGGTCGGCGCGGCCTTGGCGAGCTCCACCGGGTCGCGGAGGAGCATGTAAACCTTTTGCGGATCGAGCCCCATGGACTCGGCGTCCGCGATCTCGTGGCCCCAGTAGGGGCAAATGTTCGCCTTGCTGATCGGGGTCATCTCGACGAAGAGGTGGCCATCCTGATCGATGCGGCGAACGCTGTCCCGATCGAAGGCAATCGCCCGCGGCCGATCGGCCGAGGCGCGATCGAACGCCATGGCAGCGTCCTGTGCCGGCATGGCTTCGACTTTGGCTCGCACCCAGCCGGCGAAGTTCTGCTTGAGCTCGTCCCAATCCGCCGGGAACATCGCGCCCGCCAGATCGAGACTGAGACGGCGCTCGAGCGTCTGCTTCACTCCGGGATGGAGCGGTGCCGGCAACTGATCGAGCGGCACCCAGGCAAATCCCGAATGCTCGTCGCTCAGCGTCGGCGCGAATTTAGTGTCACTGGGCTGCGCGAAGGTATGGAACGCCATGCCCTTAGGTGTCACGGCGCTATCGAGCAGCTTACGCGGCGTCAGCGGGATCGAACCCACCTCCTCGCCAGCTTCGCGGGCCGCAATAGCCTCAGGGGCTTCCCCGGGCTCGCCCTTGCCACCCGGCAGATCCCAATGGCCTGCCCAGTTCTCATCGCCTGAGCGGCGACGGAGAAGCAGGATGTCACCGTCGGGCGCCACGAACATGATGCCGGACGCGAGACCGTTCACGGCATCCTTCGCGACGAATTCTTCCCCGACGGCTTTGGGGATTCCGAGCGTCGAGTGACCACTGGCCGCTGCGAACATCGCTTTGCGTTGAGCTTCCGAGACGGCTGGCATCAGGCGATCGGCTTCACAATGCTGGTCTGGGGAAAGTAGCGGCCGAACTGGTCAACGGGCATGCCGACATTGATGATCAGGCCATCGGACTTGGCGCGGTTCAGGACTTCGCACACTTGATCCAAGAGGGGGAGGATTTCGGCGCGATAGGCTAGGCCCCGATCGTAATCCGTCTTGCCGTTCAACTGGACAGCTTCCATCAGATTGCCCTATCCGTCATGACGCCTTGCGGATTTGCCGGAGTGGTCACCAGAAACCTCGTTTTATCCGAGTAATCCTTGTCTACTTCCATCGGAACGGCTGCCGTTTGCATGACCCCTAGTTTAGGAGTGCATGCCGCCAGCGCCTTGTCCTGAGACGAGTAGATGCCGTCGATCTCTAAGCCATCCGAACCGATCCGCACGACGACCCAGACCTGCATCAGCTAAACCCTTTGATCACCGGCCGTCCCACGCACCGGCAGTTGATCAGCTGCCCGGGGAGTATGTGCTCGCCAACATCTGGATCGAACCAGCCCTCGGCGATCTTGTAGCGCGTCTTTTCGCGGCCTGCCTTCAAGTGCGTCGGCCGCGGCTCATGGCCACCGCCAGAATGCGTCCAGATGGCTTCCTCGAACCCGACTTCAATCTGCCGAGCCCGGACCATGCTCGAGGTCGCGAGGTTGTTCTGTGTGCGCGCGATCAGCGCCGCGCGCCGGTAGGTGACGCCGTAGCGATCCTGCAGTTCTTTGGTCAGCATGCCGAGGTCGCGCCCGGTCTGCACGGACCGCATGACCATCCCCTCGATCTCTACGAAATACTGAGCGGGGATCGACTTTATTAGAGCGACATTCTGATTGAGCGTCGCATTGAACACGTCACGCATTGCCGGCGTCATCTTGAAGGCGACCGTGAGGCCGGCATCCTTCAGGATTTTGCGCAGCGCGTCGGCGGACCGTTTGTCGCTGGCCTTGGCGAACCAGGCGGCGAGCTTCGGACCCGCCTCGTCGAACTTCTTCTGCCAGCGCTTGGAGAGTTGCCGGATCGAGCGCTTCAGCGCGTCGGCCGGGGTTTCGTCAAGCGCGATCGGCTGGTTTGCCCGGTAGGACGCCCGTAGCCAATAGACCGTGCTTTCGGACATCTCCTTGATCAGGCTCGAGAGCCTGCGCTGGTACTCAATCTGAATCCCAAGATTCGGGTGAATAGGACGAAGCAGTCGCTCTTTCTTCAAACGAGCAACCCTTGGCGCCGCGCCCATTCAATCGGGTCCTTCCTGCCCTTAGACAAATTGCAGGCCGGGCATAAAAGCTGAATATTCGAGATGAAGTTCGTTCCCCCAAGCACCAGCGGAACGATGTGATCTTCGTGGTAACTGTCTAGAATATTCTTTCGACACACCGCATTCGCGCATCGGTAGCGCTGCTTTTTGATCAACTCTCGGATCTGCTCCTGAGAGTGATAGCCTGCCGCTCCCTTGCGTCGAGCGTAGTTATTGCGGCTATTTTCTTTGAACCGCTCTGGATGGGCCAGATAATACCGTTGCCTTTGGGCGCGCTTGAGTTCCGGGTTCGCTGCGACGCGCGCTGAGGTCTGTTCTAGAACCCGATCACGGTGTTCGCGATACCACCTCGCGCCGTAGGCTTTCGCTCGCGGAGTCTTGCTCTTCGCTCTGTATTTTTCCGGATTAGATGCATACCGCTTACGGTCATCCGCTCGGCGCACCTCGCGATGGGACGATACCCACGCAGAATTATTCACGGCGTGACAGGCACGACATTCACAACTGCTTGCGTATCTAAGCGCCAGATGACCTCGACTACATGGGCGGCCAGTGAAGTAAAATACGTCATCAGCGGCTTTTGCTGCGCTGCGAGTGACAATCGGTCCATCATATGGGACATAAGGGGCAGCCATTCGGGCGCTTCCTACGCTCGTTTCGGTCAGAGGTCGCTAGCGCTTCAACGCTCGGCGGCCTCGTCATTTTTATAGCATCCATAAGCTCTGGATGGCTACAGATTCCTTGGGCATTGAACTCCATCGTCACCGGTTCAGCAGCTGCAGCGATCATCTCGAGCAGGTTGATGACCAAAGAAAATCGCAACTTTCTGCATCAGACATATTGACAGGCCCGGACAAAACGTCCTATATAGGGTCATAGAGCGAAAGGGGACGAAATGTTCACAATTGGCAGTGGCGCGACTTGGAAGGGCGGCAGTTTCTACAAGCCAGTCGAGGAGATCAGGGACGACGGTAAGGCATACGCGACCAAGTTTGACGTGTGCTTCGGCGGCGGTTTCAGCGGTCTCGATTTGAAGGCGGCGGCCGACGAGGTTGCGGCTTGGGATGGAGCGACGGCCGGCAAGTATATCCAGATGGCAGATTGGGCGAAGACAGCCTGATCACACAGGAGAAACAGAAAATGAAAGGCTACTACGTCACGATGCAGCGTCAGGTCCTCGGCGGTGTCAAGACCGCCTGGCTACTCGGACCGTTCCCGACCCACGAGCTGGCCCTCGCGCAAGTCGACGTTGCTGCAACCAAGGCCGAGCAGATCGACCCATGGATGGCATTCGACGCCCGCGGCACGACGGCACTCACCACCGACAAGCTGCCGCCCGGCAAGCTGAACCAGTTCTTTCCACAGATGATGGCGGCGTAAGTCGATTTATTTCACAAGACATCTTGTCAGGCATAGACATTATGTCTATATCAGAAGGGTAGGAGAAAGGAGCACGAAGTGAGCAAGATACCGGCGGTCACGATCAAGAAGCTGGCAGCCGCCCTAGCGACCATCGTCAACTACACCGCGAGCATTAAGCCCGCGAACCTGAAGAAGGCCCAGGCCATGCTGGACGTGATCAACATGACAGCAGCGAGCGCTTTGGATGCGGAGAAGGAGGCACAGTGATGCGGACGCTTACGACTAGCCCGTGGGGCGCAGTTCAGGACCAGAAGGAGCTCGCTCCCGGGATCATTCAGGTCTGGACCGCGAGTCACGGCGGAATTTGGGTCGAGCCCGCCAAGTGGGCGACGATGCCGATCAAGACGACCGGCTACAGCGAAGACGGGTGGTTCGAGGAAGACTGCGATTGGGCGCTGGTGGCGCTCGCCTTCCCCGAGGCATTCGATGCCAAGAGCCTCGCCTACGCCGAGAAGATGAAGGCAGGCGATTACTTCAAGCAGATGGGAGTCCAGTGATGGCTTACACAGTTCCGGCGAAGGTCGTCGACTTCGGACGTTGGGTCCCGAAGGGGTCGATCAAGATCGCCGACAAGAAGAGCGATGCAGTCGCCTATCTCTACGATGGCGGCTCACAGGCAGCGGTCGGGGGCAAGCCCGTTCCGTGTGCCCGGGTATTCTACGGCAAGCAGCGGAAGCCCGTTGCAGCCTATCAGTTCCCCACTGAGGCAGCCCGTGCCACGAAGGTCGGCGAGCTCTTCGCCGGCCGGCAGGCGTGGGGCGTGCGGAAGGCCGATCGGAAGACCGCCCAGATCGCCGCAGCCAAGGCCGGCAACGTCGAGGTTGGCACCTATTTCTACACCAGCTGGGGCTACGATCAGACCAACATCGATTGGTATCGGGTCGAGCAGCTGATCGGCCAGACCATGGCGCTGGTCGTGAAGGTCGCCGCGATGGACGCAAGCAATGGCAACGAGGTGTCGATGACTGGCAAGAGCGTGCCGAGCGACCAGCCGTGCGGCCAGCCCTTCAAGGTCCGGCTGAACGGCGACGGCTTCAAGGTCAACGGCCGGTATTACGCGAATCTGTGGGACGGCAAGCCGAAGAATTGGACCGCATACGCTTGACCCCGCCAGCGGCGCCCGATGCGGTGCCGCTCACAGGATCAACCGGAAGGAGAACACAATGCCCAGGATGGACTACGATGCACGGCAGGCCGCTCGGCAGGAGCGGCTTGAGGCTAGGGCCGACAAGTTGACCAAGGCCAGCGCCGCCGCCTTCAAGAAGGGCGACGACATGTTTTCGATCATCCCGTTCGGCCAGCCTATTCTGGTCGGACACTACAGCGAGGGCCGGGACCGGCGCTATCGGGCGCGGGCCGCAGGCCAATTGGACAAGGGCGTGATGCTCGCCAAGGAGGCAGGCAACGCAGCAGCAGCCGCGGCGTCGATCGGCACCGGCGGCGTGAGCTCGGACGATCCGAACGGGATCGAGAAACTGACCGAGAAGCTTGCCGGGCTCGAGGCCAAGCAGGCGAAGATGCAGGACGCCAACAAGGCAGTCCGTAAGGGCGACCGGGCCGCCCTGATCGCGCTCGGCTTCACCGCAGCCAACGCCGAGCAGGTCTGCACGGTGCCGGTATGGGGCACAAAGCTTTGCGCCTTCGAGCCCTACCAGTTGCAGAACAACGGCGCCACGATCCGGGCGACCAAGGCGCGGATCGAGCAGTTGAAGGCCGCGGCCACGGTCGAGACCAAGACGATCGAGACGAACCTCGGATTCGAGGTCATCGAGAACGCCGAGGCAAACCGGGTGCAGATCATCTTCCCGGGCAAGCCCGACGAGGCCACCCGGACGATCCTCAAGGGCGCCGGCTTCCGCTGGTCGCCGAGCGAGGGCGCCTGGCAGCGGTTGCTGAACAACGGAGCTCGGTGGGCAGCGCAGCGGGTTATCGCCGAACTGACACCGAAAGAAGCCGTCTAGCTCACTTTATTTCATCGGACATATTGTCAATACCGGCAATATGTCCTACATCTGGATAGTCAGAACGGAGGACTCAGATGGGCAAGGAATACGTCATCAAGAAGCTGGTCGCGGGCACGAAGCTCCCGACCTTTCAGACCCTCGGCACGGTTAAGGGACCGTTCCAGTTCCCGCGCTCGAGCGCTGCGCTGGCGTTCCTGATCGATCAGGTCAACGCCCGCAAGGCCATCGGTATCTATCCGATGCCCGACGAGGACAACCCCGGCTGTATCGATGTCATGGTCGACTTCGGCGGACCGGTCGAGCAATACGCAATCGAAGGGAGGACGTGATGCAGATTTACGTGATCCAGAGCGGCACGATCGGCGATCCAACGAGCCCGATCCCGGCATGGTGGACCGGCAGCGGATGGTCGGCGGAGCGGCCCAACGCGATGGAGTTTCCGTCCTACATGTCGGCTGACGTGCAGTTGAAGATGCTGTTTCGGTCGCCGACCAGCAACAAGAATTTCGTCCATATGGCCGAGATCATCGAGGAAGAGAAGGAGACCATAGCTTGAAGATCGAACCGCTCAGCCAGATCACCGTGACCGCCGATATTTCGCGGCCTGTGCTCCACATGACGTGGGCCGATTTCGGCTTCACGATCGGCGCCAAGGACCCCGTGCTCGCCGAAATCAAGGCCGCGCTCGAGAAGGGCGACACCTACACCATGCCCATCCAAACGACGTCCGTCTTGATCGCCGCGAACGGCAAGGTCTCAAAATATCACGGCGATTGGAGCAAGTCGAAATGACCAAACCAAAACCGATGTCAGCGGCAGAATTCGCCAAGTCGCTGGCGACCCTAGAACTCACCCAGCGAGCAGCAGGGCCGCTCCTAGGGGTCGACGAGCGCACCATCGCCCGATGGTTCCACGGTCACATCCAGGTCCCGCTCAGCGTGACCTACCTGCTCCGCGTGATCATCAGTTCCGGCACGACGTTCGAGGCCGTCACGAAGATTCCTTCGTATCCGCCTCGGGCTTGATCTTGCCGGCTTCAGCTTTGGTCCGGGCAACGAATTCCGCCCGGGCCTTTTTTGCGTCTGGCGACGTCATGGCGTCGAACTTGTCAGGGTCCGGCGCTCCAGTGTCGTTCTCGAAGGCGTCGTCAGGGATCGGACTACCGTCCTTGAATTTATACCCGTTCATCGTTCTCACCGGCCACGCGGCGTGGCTTGTCGCCGGAGTTGTTATCGTAGACCGCCCATCGTTTGCAAATGGGAATGATCGCGTCGAAGTTCTTTTCGTTGTCGACGTTGCCCATGATCACCTCAGGCGGAACGAACCGACCCTTTTCGCCGCCGCGGACAAACCTGCCCATGGCGCGCTCGGTGGCCGTCTCCGGAGAGGCGTACATGTAGAAGGCGTGGATGTCGTGACCAGCCGTCTCGAACTGAGCAATTCTGCCGGCGGCGCTCTTAGAGCTCTTCAGCGTCGCGTCGAACACCACGTGGATGCCGAACGCGATCGCCATCTGAGCGGCTTGCTGGACGAGGTAGTCGGACTCCTCATGCAGCTGGGCCGCGTTCCAGCCCTCATACTCGGGCAGTTGCGACTTGAAGTAGTCCGCGTCGATAACCAGCGTCTTGCTGGCGTCGATCGGGCCATCCTTGCCGGTCAGCCAACTCTTTCCCGAACCACCGCGGCCTCCGAGGATCGTCATCGAAGGCTTCTCACCGGGCGCCGGTGTTGCTCGAGCGACGGACTCCGCCGTGAACAGGCCGGCAAGCACTCGATCGTGGATCTTGGCCCGCTCTGGCGACCAGGCGCCGTCTTCCTGCATGTGGCCGCCTTCGCTTACCGAAGCATCGGTCGGAACGACCTTGTCCAAGCGTGCTCGAGCAGCTGCGATCTTTTCGGTTGCGCCGGCCTTGGCGGCGATCTGGGCCGCCTTGGTGTCCCGTTCCGCGGTCGTCATCGGCTTGGGCTGATGCGTCTCGTAGAGGCTCGAGGCTGGCCGCTGAGCAGCGACTGCCGCAGCCGCCTTGGCTGCCGAAGCTTGGCGCTCCGACTTTCCCGATTTCTCGGTCTCAGCTTTCTCCTTGCCGGCGCCTTCGGACTTGGCCGGGTTGCCGGCACCCTCACCAAACTTCCCGTCATCGCGACGCGGATGCTTGCTTTCGGTCCAGTCTGCGTCTTGGGCTTTGCCGCCGCTGACCTCGGTCGCAACTACTTCTGGTTTGCCGCCCGATGGCTCCAAGCCGCCCTCGGTTTCTTCCTCGAGGAGGTCCGGCAGGTCGTCGACGTCAAGCCCTGCATACGGCGTGTCGGGATCACCAGCAACGCGCTTGCGGATTTCCTCAGGCGCCAGCACGCCGGTGTCGACGTGGATCTGATCGGTCTCGGCGTCGGTCTTCCTGACCTCGGCCGCGTCCTTTTCGCTCAGGGCCCACAGCGGCTCGAACTTGAAGCCGATCTGGTCGTCGGTCTCGCCCCACAGCGAATACATGACGTAGCCGAGCAGCCGGTGGATTTTGTCCCGGTACTGATGCTCCTGGCACGACGCGATGTAGTCGTAGAACGACCGCATCACGCCTTCGGAATCGGCGTTCAAACCGGCCGGCTGAATCCCGAGCAGTTTCACCGTCGGGATATGGCTGACCGAGGCCATGTGCTCTTGCGACTGCGCGACGAGTTCGGCAACGCCAGCGATCGGCGCCGAGACGTTCTCGAATTCCTCGGAATTCTTGTCGACGATCATCAGGCCCGAATTTGCACGGGTCAGGTTGAACAGTTCGGCGCGCTTGAACAGCTGCTGGCCGTCGCCCTGGATCGAGGTGGCGAGGTTGGACTTCAATACCCAGGTCGTGAACGCATTGAGCAGGTCGCTCGCGCTCTGCCGATTCCGCAGCCAGTTGTCGACGTAGGGCTTCGCCATCTGCGACAGCGAGAGGCCGCCGAACGAATAGGTCGGCTTCAGAAGGTCCGGAACTTCCCGGGCAATGAAGGTGATCAGCCGCGAGGCGTGGACGATATTTTGCTGCGCATACCACTGTTGTGGATTGTACCAGTCGTCCTTCAGTGGATTGTTCGAATTGTAGCTGGTCGGGTAGCACCAGACCGCTTCAACCGTCTTCAGCGACACGATCGGCTTTTTCGAGAACTTGGCCTTGCTGAGATCGTCCCAGCCGCCACCGATCGGCTTGTCGAGCTCCTTCGGGTCGTCGGTGTCGCCGGTGTCGATGTAGATGTGACCGCGGCCGAAAAACCCGTCCTGCTGGGTGGCACGAGCAAACATGTTGCGGACGTGCAGGCGCTCGAATTCGGCTTCGAGTTCCTTGATCCGGTCGGTCTTGTCGTCCTCGGTGTCCTTGGACGTGAAGCTGATCCACTTCCGGGTCATCTCCGTCGCAATCGTTTCGGAGATGATGCGGTATTCTGGACGCTGGGCGAGTTCCGACAGATAGGCGTAGCCGAGGAAGGTGACCCCCTCGGTAAAGAACGAGCCGATGATCGCCTGCGAGGCCCAGGACTGCGCCTGGATGATCCCGTCATCCATCGCCATGCCGGACTTGCCGGAGGCGGTCTTAGCCGGCCCTACGCCCGGCGGATGGGTCGGCAGGGTGAAGACCTGCGTCTTTTCCTGCTGGCGGCGCATCGTCGAGATGGCGACGTCACCGACGACCATGCCGTGATCGGTCTGCTTGAGCGTGAGCTCTTTAACCGGCGCAGGCTGGCGAGCCCAGAGCCTGCGGAACCAGTTCATCTAGTGCCTTCTCCCAGCGCCAGCGCGCAGGCTGCGCAGCAACTCGTCGGAAATCTCCATCGGCGGGTTCACCGCCTCATATTCGGTCAACACCAGCGCGTCGGCATAATCCGGACTCTGGATGCCGCGGGCGGCCAGTGCGGCCTTTTTCTCGATCACGATCTTGCCGCGCTCGTCCTTGCCCCACTTGACCAGAGAGAGCTGCAGGCAAAGCGTGTCGCTTTCCGGATCACCGCTGGGCAGTGCCAGGAGGTCCGTCAGGTCGGCGCTATGATCTTGGCCGCCCTTCCTCTGCTCGAGGAACAGGACATGCTCATGCGAACGCTGTGCTGCGGTGCGCACCATCCACCAAAGCTCGGCCTTCAGATTGCCGAACATCTCTTCCGAGGTTCGACCGTCTGGCCAGATGTTCTGCGTCGGCGGCAGGCCGGTGTTGACTGCCAACACCAGCAATCCCTTGGTCGGATTGTGCATCAGGGTCGACGACACACCGAAGCCAACACCAGGCGCATCGAAGTTCAGTTGGCTCGCGCCGTTTTTCTTGGCGACCTCGATGCCCCAGTGGGCAGTTTCGGTCGTATCCGGATCGGTTCGCGACTCCGGCGGCTTGACCACCGGACCCTTGCGAGGCACCGCGACGGACTTCGCCTTACCCGCTCCGACGTCCAGCCCGATAACCGCGGAGTTGGATGCCTTGAGCCTCGGTTCCAGCGCCAGAAGTCGTTTGCAGCTTTCGACCCAAAGGGCCGGAACGCAGATCCCGGTGACACTTGCCGAGTAGTCGATGTCGTATTCGGAGGCCCAGGTCGTCGGGTCCGAAAAGCTCGCCTCTTTGGCCTTGGCCCATTCCTCGGTCTTTCGAGGATCGTCACGCCAGTGCAGGCGGAAAATCTGGTGACCCTTAAGGATCGAGTGACGCTTACGGGCAAACAGATTGCCCATGCCATTCACCGACGAGACCCAGATCACGCAGTCCGTATTGGCGGACAGCGATTTCTCGATCCGCTCGGCGTGCTCGATGTGCGCCGCTTCGTCGATGAAGATGACCGTCGATCGACCAGACCGGCCGATTTCCTCGCCGCTGTCGCCCGTAATGGACGCCCCGGAGTCGGGGTTCAGCAGCTTCATCGATCGCGAGTGACGCGAAAATTCAAATCCGGGTGGCAGCATCTCCGGAGGCAGCCGGCGCATCATGGCGCGCAGCTTCTCAAAGAGGCTGTCCATGTTGCCGACTTCATCGACATTCCGCTCGAGGTTAGACCCGAACGTCGCCTTGAAGCCTGGACTATAGCGCCACTTCCATAGCGCTACCGCAAGGCAGAGATACGAGGCGCCGACATCGCGGCTCTTCTCGATCAGGCCTTCATCGTTCCGGTCGATCTGGCCGATCAGCCATTTGACGCAGTCGACCTGCTTGGGCCACAGCTTGAAGGGTAGATACCGCGGCGACCCATCGGACGGGCGCGGATCGTAAATCCACAGATAGGTCTGAATCCAGTAGAGGCAGCCGTCAACACCAGCCGCGCATTTTTCGTTTTCGGCTTTCCAGCTACCCTGGCTGGCCTCAATCCGTCGCTTCTGCCGTTGCGCCGCTAGTGCTTCCGACCAGCCCGAGCTTTTCGAGAATTGGAATGGCCGCGTCGAGAGCAGCGAGTTCATCTTCGGTCAGTCCGTCAAAGTCGTTGCTTGTGAGTAGCACGACCTGAACGGCACCGGAATGCTTATGCTGGTCGACGATCATGCCGAGCAGCTTAGCCTTGCCCATGGTCCCCTGGATCATGGCGTTGGACTGCTTTTCGCCTTTGGCAACACCGCGGGCTTCGTCGAGCTCCGCCACCAAGCTATCGATCGTGATCTCGGCCTTCTTGGCGCTTTTGGCCTGAAGTTCGGCGATCCGATCTAGAATGCTTTGGTTTGTTTTAAGCGTCGATGCGTTGCCGCGGTTCGGCTTATAGCCGGCCGTGACATAAGCCTCGTCGGCCGTTTTACCCTTGGCGAGCTCCTGAGCGAAACGCTCATGCCTAGCGTTTGGCAGGGCTGTCACGGGACAGTCCCTTTGAGGATCGCACGAAACTGCTCGCGACCGATGTCGCAATACATCTTCTTGATGATCGCCAATATGTCGTCAGTCAGGTCGATACCGTGAAATTCAAGACCGCCATGCGACAACAGCAGGGCGATGGAGCGCCGAAGACTTGGAGCAAGCCGCTCAACCATCTTAGTCGTCCAAGGCCGATAGACCAGTAGCCTTGTAGGCCGCAGGAATTCCTCGACCTCACGAACGGTCATGACCCCGCCGCGTTGCACATTGGTCAGGTTCTTTAACCCGATATGCTCGATCCTGCGTCGCTCAGCGTCGTACGCTGCAGCTTCGTCGGCAAATCTCTCGACGATCCGGTAGCTTACGCGAGCCCCCGCAGCGACAATGTCACGAATACGCTGACACTTCCTGCTGTAAAAGCCGCGTTCCGCCTCTCGCTCATGATCGTACATCCGTCGCCGCTGGCCTTTGCCGACGTAAAACACGTCGCCAGTGCGAGGGTCGATCAGTTCATAGACGTAGAATTTCATCCCGTCGCTCATCGGTTACCTTTTGGGGTCACCGGACGAAATTCGTAACCTACATGGGATAGGTCGGGATTTGGGGGTATTCGGCTCATTTGGTCAACGGGACTGACGGGTAGCGGGATGGAATTGGGTTTTTGACGGATTTGTGTCGAGTTCTCTTTACCCGTGGATAGAGCATGGCTCTGCGAGCAGTTTGAATTATCCCGATGAGCCTCAACCAAGTGCGGACGAGGCTTGACGGATGATCGAACACGTAAAAGCCGCCGGGAATACCGGTCGACGTCCTCACCACCAAACGCGTTCCAGCCGGAACATCACCATCCGGGAACCAAGTCACATGCGTATAGCGGACGTCGATCGTCATCCGACTCTCCCGTCGCTGAGCAGCGCAACCTGCTGACCCGCCATGACGTCGAGTCCAGCGGCCATCACGACGATACCGCCCTGTGCCCACTCGCCTGAGAAGAGAGCCACGCGCACGGGGGCGCCAGACGAGACGCTTTCTAGCGCGGTTCCGAAGAAGAAACCGTCGGGGATATATTTGGCCACTGGGCTGGTCTTGCGACGAATGACGGCCAGCTTCATCAGGCTATCGGCGCGCACGATTGCAGGCGCAGCGAGGACTGCCGCAGCCCCAAGGATAAATCCCCGACGTCCGATCATCCGACGGCGACCACGACCATGGTCTTGATCTTGGTCGGGTCGGCTTTACCGCCGAGCCAGTTCGGAGCGATGCGCTGCCACCAGGTGCGGCCGTCGAACGGGGATTCGGCGAGCGTGATGCGGTCACCGATCTTGAGGCTCTGAGCAACCCTCACCTCGAGCGCGCGGATGCGGGACTCCTGGTTTCCGAGCTCGACGACGGGGCCCGGTGCCTTGACGGGGCCCGGCACGACCACGTCGTTCACGTTCACATTGTCGAGCAATATCATCGGTCGGCCGGCGTTATGAGCGCCGACTAGCGACCCCGGGAAAATCTTCAGCATGTTCATCAAAACCTCCATAGTTCATTGCGTCTTCGCCGCATCGGTGAGAATTTCTCCGGTCTTTCGCAAGCACGCGGCGAGATGATTGAGCGCATCGAGGTCCAACCGGGGAGTCGCACCACCGTGCTCCGCCGAAAACACCGCGATAGCGTCAAGATCATCAGCGACATCGTCGTACGTCGCCATGCCACAGCCTTGAAGAACGGACCGCTGGACATCCGTAAGACCGCTCGGGGGCGGGGCGGCACTTGTAGTTACACCATTGCACGGCGCCACCGACAGACAGGCCGCAAGAACCACCTGAGCAAGAAGAATAGCTGCTGCCATCAGAAAACCTCCACCTCGAGCATATTTAGCCGATGCGCGATCATGCCGGCGGCGCGGTCACGGTGCCGTTTGAAGGTGGCGAGCGCGATCCGCTTGCGCTTGCAGAGATCGGTCGTCGACATGCCCTTGAGCTCGGCGCCTATCCACATAGACAAGCGGTCACGGAGTTCCGGCGCCGCGTCGAGCGGGCCACCCAGCCAACCCGGCTGATGCTTCCCCTCGAGGTCCCAGCCGGACACCACCATTTCCATGCGGGTGACGGAAATTCGGGTTCGATAAGGGGAGACGTTGGTCATCTCGGGGGGATAGTCGCCGGGCTCGGCATACTGGGGCCAGAAGGCCCTGAGACTTCCCGGGCCCACCTTGCCGCCGATCCGGTTGAGCATCCGGAAAGCGTCGACCATCGCTTCCTTGACCAGCTTGACCGTCCAGAGGTCTTGCGTCCCCTTGGCGTATTCGGGGACCTCCATCTGGAGGATGTGAAGAGCGGAGGCCTTCATGCTTTCTCCGGCACGATCGCGGAAAATAGATCGTCCGGGATTCCAGCACTCGTCACTACCTGGCGCATCCATTCCTCGAGCATGAGGCCGCGGGCCAGGGCGAGCTTGCTCAACACCTGCCGCTCGTAAGCGGTCAGCGGGACGGGAACGTAGATGGCGTTTCGTTGCCGACCGAAATCCTCGAGGTCGGCGTAGCGATATACCGCTCGTATCGTGTCGCCTGTCGTTCCGTCGTTCAGCGACCTAGCGATGTCGGTCGCCTGATGCCCTCGACCTGTGAGGAACCCGATACGGATCGATTTCTTGGTCGTCCATTTCGGCTCGAATGGGGGATGTCCTAATCTTTCCGGTCGACCATCCAGCGAGCAAAAATCACTCGATTGGTCGATCTCGTATGCGACGTCGGACATTGACGGCCTCAGTGCGGGAACAGGACTTTAGAAGATTTTGATCTAGAGGTCTACGAGAGCTACCGCCGCTCGATTTCATCGCAGGACACGGCTGGCCTGACCAGTGACGAGTTCCGCAAAGCTGGTGAAGTGGTGCTTCCATATGACCCTTATTATCAGGCTTGTCCGTAAGTGTCACGGCGTCTCTGGTTTGGCAATCGCGTCACGGGAGCGAATTGCGGCGCGGGCTGCGAGAAGTTCGTCGCCATAGTTGGGGCCTGTATATCGGCCGCCGTGGAGTTGCTGGAACGTAAACGCGCCATCGACGTAGGGTTTGCATTCGTCCAACTTGTCCACGAGCGCGCTCAGCGCCTCGCGCAGTCGGGTGAGTTCGGCTTCGGCGACAAGGGCGCGCTTCTCCATTTCATCAGTGGTCTGCCGAAGGGCCTTGGGCTCATCGATGGCACCCACCATACTGCCAGCCCACTCGTTGGCTTGATCGCGTTCACGTCGCGCTTCGTCCCTCTCGGCTGTTACAGATGCGAGAGAGTCAGCGGCGAGGCGCAGGGTATCGACCAAATAGGGCGCGTCAAGGACTCGGACGTAGCCGTCCTGCACATAGCGCGCGCCTTCCATCATGCGGCTCAACTGGATGACTAAGCCACGAAGGCACTGCTCGATCAGATCGGTGGGCTCGGTCATTTCGTCTCCGGGGCGAGGGGGGTGCGCTCGGCCGGGCTGTCGATGGTCATTGTCATTCCGCAGTGCTTGGGCCAGCCGTGACGAAGCGCGTGGGCGCTATCGACGCGCTCGGAGTGACCGCAAACAGTGCACCAGACGACGCCACGCTTAAGCTGCGGCACCTCGGCCGCGATGCGATCATGCAACCCCGTGGCGCGCGAAAGAATGGCTGGAACGTCGATGCTGGCCATCTACCTCTCCCGGCTGGGCGTATCTTGAGAGTTGGCAAGGGCGTGGATTTCAGCGGCAGTTTTGGCGTCATCGATGCTGCCGGCTTGTCTCGCGCGGCCGCCGGGAACGGCGTAGAATGAAACCCCGGCGTCGTCAGTCCATGCGTGATAGGCCCCCCTCGGAGTTGTAGCCTCGAAATTCGTAGGGCCGAAAAGGGTCCACGCCAGCACCATATCCCCTTGAGGGATGGCGAGGGCGGTGCGGATGCGACGGTCGTAGTCGGCTTGGGCAGCGGCTTTGGCGAGGTCGAGAGTGTCGTATTTGACTGGAGACGGAGCGCTCTGCTTAAGCCAATAAGGGCCAGAGCGGAACCACCAGATTTGGTAGTAGGCCAGCGGCGGGTTCGCGTGGATGGTGTGGAAGTCCTTGTCGTTGCCGGGATCGTCGCGCCACTCCAGTTCCTTGATCGCCACCGGCTGTGGGGATGCGTAGAGGGTCTCGACACATTTACGCGGGCCAGAGCACCAATGTGCATCAGCGCTGTTACCGGTATAGTTCCAGTATTCGCTGCCAATGGTTTTGTAGCGCCACGCCACCGGTTCATCAGACATTTGGCCATACCTCCCGCTTCATAATCAGTTGAATAAGACGGCGACTGACGTTGAAACGCCGCGCTAGACTGTGCTTGTTTTCCCCGCCGCTCGACGCGGCCCGGATTTCAGCCACGCGAACTTCATCCAACTTGGCCGAGGCGTTCTTCGTGCCGGCCTTGGAGCGGCCTTTGACTACCATGTCGCGGCTGTTGATCTGCGGCGTGCCCAGGAATAGGTGGTCTGGGTTGACACACGACGGATTGTCGCAGCGGTGGCAAACCAAGGTGTTGGCCGGAATCGGACCGCGAAACAGCTCATACGAGACGCGATGCGCTTGGAGACCTTTGCCGGCATGACTGAGATAACCGTAGGGCTTACGATCTGAATGAACGCGCCCTTCCCAAAGCCAACAGCCACTCATCGGCTCGGCAAGGTAGAGAGCGTTAAACTTTTCTTCCAGCGTCCTCATTTCTTCACCGGCTCGCTCTGTGCCTGCGGAGCGCGGGATGCGCACATGCGAGCCCACTGTTCGACGGCACGATCACGAGCGCCGGGTTCATCGGCAAAGGCCGTAGTCTGTGCCCAACATTTAACGCACTGCACGAATACCGTTCCATTCGCGGCAGGGTTGAACAGGTGACCTTCGCCACCACAAAGACAGGCTGGAAACTTGCTCACTCGTCGGCCCTCGCCATATCAATGCCCGCATCGATGGCCGCGCCGACCATCCGCTCTAGACGATCTCTTGGCGTGCCGCCTTTGCCTTCCTCACCGTTGAACCAGCGCACGGCTACGTCGTGGCTGAGTTCCTTCACGCGGTCGTCAGTGCGCCATCGGCGCAAGGTGTGGGCAGGCGGCGCCTCCTCGCTCGGCTCTGCCTTCGGGGCGCGCGGTATGGCGAGGGGAAGGAACGACTTCTCCGCACCCGGCCCCCAAACCTCGTCTCGATACGAACTGAGTCCTGGCGTCCCGTAGAGGGCCGCGCTAATCTCGCGCAACGTCTCAGCGAGTTGGTTCGGGCAATGCTCGCCGCGCTCAAATCGGTAGCACGTCGAGCCGCTGGAACTGGTGTGCTCGCAACCGGGGCAGCAGTCGATGGCCTTGACCTCGGCCGCGATATTCTCGGGAGCGCAGAGCGCCGTCGAGTAGTAGATCGCGAAGGTGAGCCGCGCCAGTTGGTCGACCGTGTAGGCTTCTGGGCGCACCACCCCATCCCCATCAGTGGGGAGCCGGGAGGCGCGGTCGAGCATGATGGCTTGCTCGAACGATTGGCCAACGGCGTCGAATTGCTCGGCAGTTAGCGTGCTGTTGAGGTGGTCCAGAACGAGGGTGAAGCGTGCCTTGTCAGCCAGCTTGCGCACGTCTGGCGGCACTATCGGATTACTTGGCATGGGGGTCCTCGGATAGAATGGCGTTCACGAAATTGCGCCGTTGGTGATGAAGCCGTGCCAGTGCCCGGAAGCGCTCGCGTCCACACTCGGCGTGACTGTCATGGTCGAGAAATCATCGCCGGTGACGGTCCACGCGAACATCTGTTTCGCCGGCACGATGTCGCCATGCGAGTCCGGATGAAGCTCAGCGAGGGCTTGGAATTGATCTCTAGCCTTGAGCGGACGGGTGGTAACGGATAGCCGCGTTTTCTGGCAATGAGGACAAAGGAACGTAAACCCGGCCAGCGACCTCTCTTTGTGGATCAGCGGCTCGCCTGTAGCGATGGGGCGGTCGAGAGCATCGAACCAGCGCGGATCGAGATCAGTCAGTCGCATTGCGGGGGTCCTCGGGTTTAGGTTTCGAGATAACTTTCGATCCACGCCGTTGCCGCCTCGGCATTGATTGCATTGCCGCAACCTCTGAGTCTGGCGACACGTGCGGGGGCACCGACAATGAGGGGAAACGAACCGACATCCTGCCAGCCGGACTGACCCCAGCATACCTCTGTGTAATGTGCCATGATTTGTGACAACTGTCGCAAAGGGTCTGAAGATTGCTCGTCTGGTTGTTCGTCCAGTCCTCGTCCACGTGATGAATAACAAGGCTCTGGGACGTACCGCAGAACTCGCAACGCAGTCCGAGATGCTTTCGAGCCTGCACGTTCATTGCCGATCGGGAACTTCCACCCTTGGTTTGAGAGTTGGCGCAGGAAAGCGAGCAGAAACGGCGCTTCTCGAACGCTGTCAAATCCTCCATCCTGCCGCTGTTCAGTATCTTCCGATGAAAGAAGGTCCCACAAGTTTCGCACTGCTTCGGTACCGTTTCTTTGATGCCGGAACGACCAACCTTCGACGGCTTTTTCAACTTCTCGAACGCTGCTATCCCGCACTCGTCCCAAACTTTGGGCAGACCCATCAACCATCTGCTGTGCGCTGGGTCTAACTGGCCGCCACTTTCCATCCCGGCAGAGGAGCCAGTCAGCATCTCGCCAGAAACCGTTATTCGGGCCGGGCCCGTCCACTCCGGCCACGTCGCCGGCAGCCCCGACCGTTGTACGTCTGACGCTATGATGCCGTGCGCCAGCTCCGCTTCCTGTTCCAGCCCTGGAGGTGAAGACTGTCCGCCCCCAGAGCGACGGCCATTGTCCGTTGATGGCGTCATCGCCCTGGCTGATTTCCGTTGCGTCTGGGCCGTGGGCGTTGACCAGCCCGCCAGCGCCACCGTCCTGCGGCTGCTGTCGTTGTTCCCCGCTTCGTTGTTGCCCTTCTGCGCCGGGGTGCCAGCCATCGGGGTCGGCCAGCCTGCCAGCTTCGACTGCGATGGCAGCATCTTCTGCATCTTCGCGCCGGGGTTGCCCGAGGCGTCGTCGTTGGCCGAGGGGGTCAGCCATGAGGCGAGAGAGGTCGCCGCGGTCAGGGTGTCGAACACTCCCCGGCTCCAGCGAACGCCCGAGCTCTGGCTGTCCGCCGACCGCGGCGTCGGCCACCCAATAAAGCCGGTCGCGGATGTGCGGAGCACCGACGCCAGGATCGCCGGAATGTGCCGCCCGCCCGGCGTCGTCCTGATCTTCACCCGGTGCGTGTAGAGGCTCGACGCCGTGGTCTCCAGCTTTGCCGCCAGCGCCGCCGCCACCCGTTCTTGCAAGGTCATCTAGCGGCGCTCCCTGATCGCGTCCGCTATCGCCAGCAGGACTTCCGGCCCCCAAAACCCGAGCGCGCAGTTCACCGCCAGGCAAACGATCCTGACGTTGCTCAGCACGTAGCCCTTGGTCGGCTCGATCCGGTCGATCGAAGGCGTGTTCCACTGACGCCCGTTCTGAACCGGCATCGGTAGCCCCGTCATCTCGCAGGTGCCCGTGTCGATCCTCATCTGCAACTCCGGTATGTGTAGGTCCAGATCGAACGGCAGGAGCATCTTGGACGCGCGCCGCTGCGCGTGCCGAACCAGTTCCTTCGCCCGATGCTTCGTCCGATAGGCCAGCGAATACTCGGCCTCGGTCTTGCGATGGCGCGTCCGCGTCGTGAGTGGCTTGCGCCGTCTCCGGTCGCAGTCCTTGCACGAGTAGCGGCGCCCATTCCGGCCCCGCTTCTCCGCGTAGAACGCGGTCAACGGTTTCGTCTCCCCGCACTTGGTGCAGGTCCGCGGCCCAATACATTCGCTGCCGGATGTGGGGTGCGCCAACGGCGCTGGAAGGGAAGTCTGCTGCTGCAAATTCATAGCCAACGTGCTCCAAATCGTCCGCGACCAAATCTACCCACCCAAGAGCGTCCTTGCTCGCAACCTGCTCTCCAAAGACGACTGCAGGCCGGCACTGCTCGATGAGCCAGAACCAGGCCGGCCATAGGTGCCGCTCGTCAGCAAACCCAGCGCCTTTGCCTGCCGCGCTGAAAGGCTGGCATGGGCAGCTGCCGGTCCAGACGGGGCGGTCATCAGGCCAACCGGCGCGGCGGAGGGCGTAGGACCAGACGCCGATGCCGGCGAAGAAGTGGCACTGAGTAAATCCAGCAAGCTCGGCTGGTCGTATGTCCCGAATATCTCGTTCATCGACATCTCCCTGCGCGATGTGGCCCTGCACGATCAACTCGCGCAGCCACGCCGCCGCCTTTGGGTCGATCTCGTTGTAGTAGGCCGTCATGCACTTCTGGCCTCCTGGATGGATTTGAGTGCGGCGCGGGCGGCTTCGCGAGCAGCAACAGCACCGACAGCTTCGAGCGAGTTCGGCGGGAAACTCGCCGCGCAATCGTTGATGGCCTCCAGCACAGCGCGGGAGGGGTCGGTGGGGAGGGCGCGACGGTTCCATGCGGTTGTCGCGGACGCGATGCTTCCGGCGAGCGGGCCTCGGGCGTCACAGTCGCAGCAGCGGACATACCAGCGCGGCGCGTTTCCAACCGCCGTCCCTGCCATAGTCACGCCGAGCGTGCGCTGCTCATGTTCGTGCGGGCACGGCTGCAACGCGTCGAGCGGTGCATTGGGTGGGGGCGTCATGGGCGCGCCATTTGCTTGAGGGTTGGCATGGGACGGCCAGCCGCACTTTCGGACCAGCCATCCTTGCTCACATAGGAAAAGTATTGGCCGAGCGTGAAAGCTGCGCTGTTTAGAATGGCCTTAGCGTTTCCGTCGTTGCAGCCACGCGCCCGCTCAAGCAGGAACTCGACGGCATCCTTTGCGGCGTGACGATAGCCCTGTTTGTGCTGCTCGCTACGATCCATTGGTAGCCTCCTTGATCTGGGTGGATGTGGTGCGAGCGCGGCGGAGGTCGTCCATCGCTTGCGCGAAGGTGGGCTCTCGGTCGCGGTCAAAACGGACGCGCTTGCTGATGTATTCAATAGCCTCCAATGACCTGTCCAGCGCTTCCCCCGCCTGGGCCAGCAGGGAGCGGAGGGCGGCGAGTTCGGAGAGGCCGGCCGCAACCTCGTCCATCATAAATGTTCCGGGTGTGGGCGCGCTTGATCCGAAGAAGAAGATCAGTTCGTCAAGGCGCTGGTCACTTAGCTTCATCGGACGCTCCTTCTAGGGGCATGGCGTAAAGGGCTTCGACCTCGTAGCCTTCTTCTGGAAACGGGCCGGGCTTCGTGGCTGACATACGCCACGCAATGTTGCCCATCTTCCCCCATCGCCAACGCCAGCCGATTGGCTTCGCAGCGGCACGCTCGGCGCGGAGGGCGGCGTTCTCAAACCATGCATCGCATAGGGCGGAGACGGTGGCAGGGTCCATGCGCGCAACATGCTCACCAGTGAGGCGTTGACGGCGCTCGGCCTCATCTGGCGCGAGGGCTAGAGCGCCGCTCCCGTTCCCGGTATAGTAGCCCCAGCCGCGTAGCTCGATGACGCGGCCGTGCTCTCCGGGCTCATCCATGAGCGGGAAATCGCCGCCCTTCTCAGACGGAGCCCATACGTAGGCCGCGAACTTGTCGAGCTTCCAAGGACCGCCTTGAACGCCTTCGCAACCCTCCCGTATCTCCCGCACCTGTTGCTCGGTTAGGGTCATGGCGGGGGCTCCGGCGGCGGGACCGTTTGAAGCAGACTAGGTGCCCATGCCTCTTCTAGTTTCCCGCCGAACCAGACGACAACCGGTTTTGCGCCGGGCGTGCCGCCCGTTCCCTTCCTTGTGTAACGGACAACCTTACCGCGCCGGCCTTGAAGCTTGGGGAACATCCGCGCGGCGTCAGCAGTTAGGTAAACGGTGGACCAAATGGGAAAGGGCTCACTCATGGGTAGGCTCCGATTGTTCGGCTTTGGTGATGGCGCGATCAAATAAGGCCAAGACCTCAGCGTGCTCGTGAGTGTCATTGAAGCCAGTAAGACCGCCGCTGTTGCGCAGGAGGAATTGATCCTCGATATAGTCGGTGACGCGCCGATAGAGTTGGTAAGAGGCGCCAGACATTAGATCGATCGACGTATGCCCAGTGACGGCTTTCCTGATTGCTCCGACCGCGCAGAAGCGCCCATGGTCCTCGTAGGCAAAGACGCCCCAATGCTTCGGATCAGCGATCAGCGCCCGCGCTGCTCTCAGGTCATGGCTCAGCATGGGAGGCTCCTAGGGCTTTAATGAGGGCGCGACAGACGGCAATGCCGCCGGGCGCAGGGTCCATCGGTCGCGACGAGTCGACTACCTCAACACCACTCTCGGACAGCCACGCCTCGATGATCTGGATACGGCCAGAGCCGTCGCCAAGGCGCGTCATGCAGAGAACCAAGTCAGACGCTTTGCGCTCGACCAGAGCAAAGGCTGCGTCCACCGAAGTCGAGTAGTGTAAGTGTGCGCTCGAAAATGGGATGGCATCAGGGTCAGCCCATTGCGTAATGAGCCAATCCAGATCGCTGTCGCCCTTCGTCGCCTCGCTTAGGCGCCGTTCCAGTTCTGCGAGATCAGCTTTCATGGCTTGGTCTTTCGCTGCGGGAATTGAGCGTGAGCGGCCTTGAAGATAGGTTCCATCCACTCAACATCGTCCTCAGCAGCATCCATGCCGTTGAGGATGTCGCCAAGCTGTTCCATCAGGAGCGCCGAGCGGTTCCCTATGATCTCGGCAATGTCCTGCGGGCCAGCGCCTCCGGCAGCGAACACGACAGCCATATCCGTGTGGACGAGGGCCAGTTGGCGAGGTGCGCAACGACGCGGCACTGATCGGAGATTTGTCGAAGGTCGTGCATTGCGAGATCAGCTTTGGTCATGCGTGGGGCTTTCGGTTGCGAGGGCGAGACGGCCGGCGGGGGTGACCTGCCATTCTCCGTTCTGGTGGGTAGCTAGTCCCAAAGAGATCAGCTTCGCCATCGGACGGTGGAAACTGCGCGGGAGAAGCCACATATCGCCCCCGTCTAAATGGCGTAGCAACCTCAGTTGCGGTGTGGTCAGCTTACCCATCCCTCATCCCTCCGCGTCGTTTTCGGAGGCGACACGCTTGACCAAAATGTTGATATCGAGCGAGCGGTATTGCTCGTTGATCCATGTTTCGATACGAGGCTTAAGGGCCGCAACGGCCTGATCGACAGCATTGTCCACCATAGCTTCGGCCTGCTTCATCAGCGGCTCTTTGAGCCCTAGCCTGACTTGGTTTTCCAGTGCGTCGCGAACGAGCCTTACGAACGCTTCGCCGGGAATCTGAATTACGGAAGCCATTCCCTCATCCCTCCTTGTGGCGCTTGCGAATTGGTTCGTAGGACGTGATGCGCTTGAGGCCGAGGGCCTTGAGCAATGAATCTGGCGGCTCGCGAAGGCCATTGACCACGCGGCTGATGACGGACTGCTCGATGCCGTGTTGCTTGCCCCATAGGATTTGGGGTTTCGCCGTGGCCTTGATATGCTGGCGCAGTTCTTCTTCGGTCATAGCAACCTCAGCTAACCAAGAAGGCTTTGAACCGTGACCACCACGACGGTTGGGTGCTGGCGATTGCGCGAGCAGTTGCCTTGTCGGCAGCTTTCCGATGCATTTCCTTGGCGAGAGTGGTCAGTTCGGGAGTGTCCTGATCTGGGGATGGAAGCGCCGTGCGTAGATTGCCGCCATAGTAATCGGAATCCGCATACCAGAGACCGCTCTTTTTATCCAAAGTGCAGTGCTGATATTTTCCATAAACCTGCGCACTGATGTCGGTCGTCTGAAAACTCATTCCATCCATTTCACGAGGAAGTAGGATGCCAATCGAGATTGAGGTAGACTCGCCGGGCATCAGGGCCATTCCAGGACGATAGGGTTTGTTCATTCGTGTCTCCCGTTTCGATGCCCTAGATTTAGCGAACCGTTCGGCAGCCGTCAATGCCCGATTGCACATATTTTCATGTTGACATTCCGGCGCTGGCAACATCGCTGGAAACGCGGACCAGACGCTCCATGAGGCCCATCGGCTTGATCGTAGGATGCAGTTGGCTATCGCCTGAAGCAGGCCCGACGTAAAACCTAGACTTGTCCGCATAGCCCCCGCCGATTCGGACGCCCTTCCAAAAGTGGAAAATATATTCCGTGTCCGGGAGGTAATTGGCACCGCAGAGCGGAGTCGGATTCGTCTTGTTGAACGTCGAAAGGTTCCAGCGAAAATCGTTCGCCTCGGCAAATTCGATCATGCGCTTAATTTGCGCCTTGGCACAGAAGGCGATGATCGAAGGCGCTACGCCCAGCAATAGCTCAGGATCGAATCCTTTATGGAGCCCGGCTGCGTAGATGTCCTTATAAACCTGACGACGACCGCCGATGCCGCCTCCCATCGGGACGAAATCGTAGGGCGGATCAGTCACTACCGCGTCGAACTTTCCTAGCGTCGGCAGGATCTCTAGGCAATCACCCAGCCACACCTCTACGCCTTCCGCCAGCACCTCTTTGCGTGGTTCATTCATCTTCATATCCTACGCTATAGCTGAGCTTCTTGGCGAGGTCGCGCGACACAGGCCACGATCCTTCGATGGTCAGGAAATCCCCAGGGAACATCTCTTCGGCTCGGGGAAGTGGTTTGGTCTCAGGCTTTGGGGTTTTAACGAGACGAGCGAGCTGGGAGTCGATGAAGGCTCTACGGTCAGGGGAGTCTTCGTTGATGAAGTCGATCACAGCAGTTCCCCTTGGCGGGCGTCTTTCCGATCCAGCATCCGAAGCACTGTCTCGCCGCGGTGCTTCTTGTCCCAGACGAACCAGCCGTTGAGCATCGGCGGAGCACCTTGGCCGGTGAAGTCGATCTTCCAGCGCATGAGGTACACGCGAGCCGGAGGATGGGCCGCGTAGAACGGTCCTAGGCCACCAGCGCCGGGCCAGCCCCAGTTCATCAGGAGCGCCATGTAGTCGACGTCCAGCGCCTCGAGGGCGTGCTTGAGCCAGCGAGCTTTGCCATTGCCCCAGCCGCATTCCGAGAACGGCGGGTTCGTTACGATTGCTCGAGCTGGCGCGGCCTCCCAATCATAGAACGACCGAATGGTCGCGCCGAATCCCCGGTCGACCAGATCCGAGATGACGACGTCGAATCCCAGCGCTGACATTTCGCGGGCCATCGCGCCGTCGCCAACCGCCGGTTCCCAGATTGTGTGGAAGTCACGCAGGCGTTCTAGTTCGGCATGCAGTAGCGCCCGAGTCGGCTCTGGCGGTGTCGGGTAAAAGTCGTCGCCTTCGCGCTCCAAGCCACCGTCGACTCGCGCCAGCGTGCCATCGAAAAGCATCTGCACGACGGGCTTCGATTTCTTGCCGGTTGCCCGAAACAATCCTCGCGCGGAAGCGGTCATTCCCCACCCATCTTCCGCAGCCGGGCGAGTGGGGATGCGTTGAGCCTGTCGATCACCGATTGCGGGGTCTTGCCGGTCTTGACGGCGAAATCCTGTTCGGTGTTGGTCCAGTCGCGAACGTCGGTTCTGCGGCCGTCGACCTCGAGATAGGTGATGCCGGCTGGCTCCATGCCTGCGGGCGGCAGTTCGCCTTGGCGGTAGGCGGTGAGCTTCGCCATCTCCTTGCGGGCGTCGTGGTCGGCCACTAGGCGATCGTAGCGGCGCGTGTTGACGGCCAGTTCTACCGGCGTGGGCATGAACTCGTTGTTCCGCGGCACGAGGCCGTCGCGCAGCTCCTTGCACGATTGCTGCACGGCTTCGAGGCTCATGTCCTCGACGGCGTCCATGTAGACGTCGAGCTGGCTTTCAGTGAGTCGCTCGGCTTGTGATCCGAAGAACTTCAACATCCTTAGGATCGCCGTGTGCTTCGCGTCCGAATCCATACTCATTTTCGATCTTCTCCTTGAGTTGATGCATCCGCGCATCGATCGGTGACATCGGCTTGCCGTTGACCCGTGGCGCGCTGGGCGGCTCGACCGGCCACACATCGGTCCAGCCTTTTAGGATGGCCTGCTCGACGGCGGCAACGGGGTCTGGGAAGGTGCGGAGCTTCTTGGCCATCAACTGGCCGGCGAATTGCGTCATGGGTTTCTTGAGGGCCTTGCGGTGCGCTACGAAATGAGCGGCGAGGTCAGGGCCGAGGATTTGGGCGAGCTCGTCGGCGGCTGTGAATAGGTCAGAGCCCTTAGCCATCAGAAATCGCCCGGCGCTACTTGTGCGCAGACAATCCCGTTGGCGCGCCACATGGCCACGACGCTGGCTCGATCATCAAAGACGAGGTCGGGCTTCGGGTTCGAGTCGTGCAGCCATTGCGCCTTGAGGTCGTGGTCAGGCGTATGATCGCCTTCCGCTCGCATGCGTCTCGGAAGAATGTGGAGGTTGTGTCGTCGCAGCCATTCCTCAGTCTTGGCGTTCACCTCGGCCGAGCGGCCAGACCAGATTTCCACTCGATCACCGGCTGAATTGAAGGCGAGTGCGGCGCCAATCAGCGGCAGATTCGGAACATCGAGGTCGCAGGCTGCAAAGAACGCGCGCCAGTCTTTCGGCTTTCCGTCTGTGCGCTGCACGAAATGCTGCCGATGCTCATTGAGCGCCAACGTTCCGTCGAGATCGAAAACCACAAACATCGTTATCTCCTTTGCGCCTCGCGCGCGGCCTTAGTTCACTGGAATAGCAGTCCCTTGCGTCCTCCTGATCGTCACCTCCCGGCAGCGGTCAACGCAAGGTCGGAGCACACTTTCAACACCGGTATAGCCGCGATGCCCGTCATGGTGGGCCAGTCCGAAGCGTCAGTCGTATCGCGGTTGCGGTCATAGCCATGTGGAGCATTTGACCGGCCCAAGGGCTCCCGAATCTCGGGATGAAAAAAGCCCCGGTGTACTCGGCCATTGTGAGGATGCCGAAGGGTCCGTTCGTCCGGTCCTCGGTTTGTGGGCTGGCGAGCAGCCGAACACAGCCGATTTCCTTAGAGGAACCTCGCGACCGTGCTTGCATTTGAATGGGGAGGCGGGCATATAGGGCTTGCCCAACCGCCGAACATTCGCTGGCTGCACAGCGTCTAGTTCGTAAAACCGTCCCGTTGCTCACCGCTTCGGGACGGTTTTCATTTGGGCCCAGATTGGCCGCATCGTCAATACCACCGGTAGGGGCCGGACGATCTACCTATGGTAGTCCAGCCTCGGACCGCTTCTGCGCCGCCAGCGCTGTCTGGCTCAGCGGCACCTCATCAGCCACAGACCCCATCCCGGTCTTGCCGGTGAGACCTTGGCCGTCCTTGATGCTGTCGATCGCTCCGTCGAGAATCGCAGCGCCCTCGGCCTGCTCGTCGTCGAGAGCGCCAGGCGCCGCGGCAGCCGCGGCAGCCGCGGCAGACAGTTCGGCCTTGGTCGGCTTGGCCTTCTTGGCGCTTGACGCCTTGGGCTTCGATCGCGGGTTGCTGTCGGCGGCGATGCGGCGCTCTTGCGCTTCGGGCGTCTCTCCACCAGCCGCAGCGGCAGCTTTGGCATCGGCCTCCTTCTTGCGAGCCGCACGCTTCTCCTGGCGCTCGACATCATCCGGGAACAGGTCAGCGACCTTGCCGGCCAGCGCCTTGAACATCCTGCGCACGCCGCGCTGGTGGAGTTTCAAATCCGCTGAGTCCATCACGCGGAGCATTCCAACCGCCTGCTGGAAAGCCTTTGGCGGAATGCCGATCTTGTCGGCGTTGGCGCGAATCGAGGCGCGCTCATCGTTCTCAGCCTTGGACCGGCGCAGGCTTCCTGCATACTGATCCGCGAGTTTGACGATGGTCGCGTCAAGCTTCATGTCGTCGCTCATGTTCGAACCGTCGAACATTTCCTCGGTGTCGTCATCGTCAGCCATGTGGGCTCCTTTGGGTTTTCGTAAATCGCACTATTTTATTCCTGATTTTATTCCGGCAGGCAGCCCCACGCCGTGAGGATCGAGACTGCTTGATCGATGCCGTAGGCCACGGCATGCTCTACGCCGAGAAATGCACACTTCTCGGCAAACTCGTTCTGGGCGTTGTCGACCGTGCCGCCTTTGCGCTTGAGCTCCAAGAAGGCTGGGGAGCCGTCCGCGAGGATGAAGCACAGGTCAGGCACGCCGCGTAGCACGCCCATCGCCTTGAGCTTGCCACCGGTCGCCTTGCCACGCTTGCCGCCGTTGGGGCAGTGATAGAAGATGATCTCGGGGGGCGCCTGTAGGCGCAGCCGCTCGACCAAGGCGCATTGGATCTGCTCCTCCTCGGTCTTGCGCTGCTTGAGGCCTAGGGCTTCGTGGTAGGTCATAGGGGAATCCAGCCGATCATAAACTCGTCGCCACCGAGCACGCCAAGCGCCGAGTTCCAGAAACCGTGATGCGCAGACCACTGTTTCCAGTATCCGATGACCACCGGATGCTTAAGGTTCGGATGGGGTTTGCGATAGAGCCGTAGGTGTGATCCGTCCCGAGGCGCCTCATACATGGGGCGCAAGTCAGACGGATAGGTCGGCGCCGCGACATAGCGCGAGACCGTCTTAGTCGGATACTCCCAAGGCGGGACGTCCATGTTCGCGGGGCCAGGAACAGAGCGGTCGCCGCGGCGCCAGCGTTCAAGCTCTAGTCGCCGCTGATGCTGAGCCTCGCCAGTGATGTTGAAGGTGCCAGCGGTGAAGCGGTCCTCGTTCATTCTTTAAGCCTCACAGGGACATCGAGACGGGCACAGACATTTACGAGGGCGATGATCTGGCAGCCAGTCGGTAGGTTGTTGGCCTTCGCCGAGTTACAGTCGTAGTGGGTCGCGGTCAGGTTTCCGAGGCCGTTGTAGCCGCCTTCGCACTGCGGCCAGACGTGATCGATGTTGCGGTCGCCTTCCCTCATCGGCTGGCCACAAATTGCGCAGAAATAGTCCTGCTCACGCGCCAGTAGTCGGCGCATGGCAACCCATCGTCGCTGGCGGTCCAGATAGGTCCACGGAACCCAAGGGCGCATGTCATGCTCGCGCCTTGGCCTTTTTCGCGCGGGCGGCGAGTGCCTCTTCGATCAGGACTTCTATTTCGCCACGGACCTTGCGGTGATCAAGTTTAGCCGCCGCGGTGATAGTGGCGAAAAATTCCTCCGTAACCCAGATCATGATCTTCCCTTTTTTCTTGGGCCTCACCAGTGCGAAGGGCGAACCTTCTTGCATCATGGCAAAAACAACCTCGTGCGGCTGAAACCACTCACGCCGAATGCGATACTGACGCAGCAGTAAATGCAGGGCATGTTCGTCATCCTCTGTGCCCTCAATGACCGCTAAAATAGCTAGCTGGGACGGCGACATTGATTGAAGCGAGGATAGCCTCAGACGAGGATCGCTGCCTGTGTAGCCGATCTTTATTGGCCCACCCTCTCCTGCTTGGATGAAATAGATCACGACGCCCTCGACTTATCCTCGTCGAGCCCGCGCCTGATTAGGACCGCCATCATCTGGGTCCAACCGATACCGGCGCGCTTGGCAGCGACCTTGAGTTCATCGGCCGTCTCCCGAGGCAGCGTGATTGTGGTCGTCACCTTGTCTGGGGCTATGTATTTCACGTCCGATGTCATTCGCGATACCTATGCAATGGCTATTGACAAGCCATATCTACATGACCACTATGTGATTTGCAAGCCGACGTTCACAGCAATCGGGAGAGACCAAATGGCGGACAAGGACAGCTTCGCGGATTGGGAACGCAAGGTCCGTGCGATGCTGCCATGCCCCGATAGTTTTGACGTGCAGGAAGCCATCGCCACGTGCGGCCTCGATAATCCGATCGAGCGCCTAAAGCTGCTCATCGAATTGACCGTAGCCCACGACGAAGCAAGCGCTTCCGGCGCTTTCAACGACGAATAACAGGAGAACCGAATGCCCCCCTTCATCCTCAGCGCCGCCGACATCCGCGCCGCGCTCAACCTCACCTCGACCGAGTTTGATCCGCTGATCGATACCGGCATTGCCACGGTCGGGATCGACCTTGAATGCCGCTACAACCGCTCGCTGCGGGTCGGTGAGGCGCCGGATGGGTCACGGGACTTCTTCCTCTCCCGTGTCGTCGCGTGGGCCAAGGATCAGCCCGACATCATGCTCGCCGCCGTGCGCGAGGCTGGCGTGCGCGCTGACGGGGCAATCGCTGATCTGGCGAAGCCGCTGGTGACAGCGTGAGCGAGCTTCCTGCCTCCGTGCGCGATCGTCAACTCGCTTCGATCACCGATGCGGGACGCGCCCTCGGATTGATGGAGGCCGTCGTCGAAGTTATGCGCCTCGCCAGTCAATTTCAGGACAGCGGAAATCGGGAAGCCTACGCCGCAACTCGCGCGCTCGCTGAACGGCTGAAATCGCGCTCTGACGAAATCGAAAAGGAACTCGCGCCGTGAACGACCAACTCACCAAGACCAACGCCATGCCGGTCAATCACGCCTACGACCTCTGGCATGCTGAGCAGAAAACTCCGACGCCCGAGGAACGGCGCGCCGACCGGACGACCGAAGCTGCGGAAATGTCGGGCTTCTGGCGCATGCATGGCGCGCGTACGAAGACCGATTGGCCGGTCGCCATCTGGAACGGCGAGGGCCAAGACGAAACCATCTTCCAGATCGGCCGCAAGGTCCGCAACACCGCCGAGCACCGGGACGAGTGGGACGATTTCGTTGCCTCGTCATGGCTGCATTGCACCGCCGTGACCGAGCGCGAATACCACGACGCGATGGGGACTGGCTTTTGGGTCGACCTGAAACCGGCGCGGCAGATGACCGAGGAAGAAAAGCTCGGGATAGATACCTCGACGGGCGGCAACAATCCGCCGATCGACGAGTCGCTGGCCGACCAGATCGCGTCGCTCGTCGACAAGGCCAAGGCCACACCTGAGCCCAAGACCCAGGACGAGGCGAACGCGGCGACTGCCATCCTCGACAAGCTGCGCGCGCTGCTCAAGCGCGCCGAGGCTGAGCGGGTCACGGAGAAAGAGCCATTTTTGCAGGGTAGCCGCGAGGTCGACGCCAAATGGGGAGCCATCGCCAACCCCGGCAAGGAAGCCGGCGTGGATCTCGACAACCGGCGCAAGGCGTATCTGCGCAAGGAACAGGCGCGGCTCGACGCCGAGGCTGCAGCCGAGCGTAAGCGTCAGCAGGATTTGGTCGACGCCGAGAATGAGCGCATCCGCAAGGAAAACGAGGCGCGTCTGGCCGCTGCGCAGGATCACGGCAATTACGATCCTACGGACCCCACGGACGAACCGCCTGAGCTTCTGCCCGAGGTCGCGGCACCTGTCATCGCGGCTCCCCGCGCTACCGCCAGCAGTGCCTACGGTCGAGCGAGCGGCCTCAAGACGGTGAAGGTCGCCGTGGTCGATGATCCGACCAAACTGGCCTCGCACTTCATCGAGGCCAAGGATGTCGATTTTGCCGATTACCTCCAGAAACGAGCGGCGGCGGCTCTGCGTGGAAAGGTCACGCTGCCGGGCTGCTCCAGCAAGGATGAACTGCAATGAGCGAGGACTGGAAGTCGATCGACGGTTTTCCTGGCTATCAGGTCTCTAGCCTCGGCCGAGTCCAGTCGTTCAAGAATGGCGACATCTTCGGGAAACTCCTGACGCCGAGTCGGGGAAGCAAATCCAGACGCGCAATCGTCACCCTCTATCGGAACGGCAAGAAGCAATACCGCCTCGTCGCTAGGCTCGTGTGCGAAGCCTTCCACGGCTCCCCTCTGACGGGCCAGCAAGCGGCGCATCGAAATGGCAACCGACTGGAAGACACTCGAGAAAATTTGCGCTGGCGGACGCCTAAGCAGAACAGTGCTGAACGAGACGACCACGGCACGACTGCTCGGGGCGAGCGCCACTACGCGGCCATCCTGACGGATGATCAGGTTCGGCAAATCCGCGAGGCCTACTCCGCCCGAAAGAGCACCGGGACGGTCTACGGGTTCATCACGAAAACTGCGGCCCGATACAACGTTAAAATCTCGTGCGTCGAAGACATCGTCTACGGGCGCTCGTGGAAGCATCTCAAGGAGCAAGCATGACCGAGACCACCACCAAGTCAAAGACGGATGCGCCGCAGGCCGCGCCCGCTGCCCAGCTTCCATCGCGCCGCGAGGATTGGGAGAACTTCAAGACCGAACTCGACAAGCGCGCCGACGAGATCGGCTCGCAACTCCCCCCGAACGTGACCAAGGATCGCTTCATCGGAGCCTCGCTCGCTGCCGTGAAGGCCACGCCTGCCATCCTCACGGCCACCCCGCGCTCGCTCATGTCGGCGCTGACCAAGGCGGCCCAGGACGGCCTTCTGCCCGATGGGCGCGAGGGGATCATCACGGTCTACTCGACGACCGTCGATGGGCAGAAACAAAACATCGCCCAATGGAACCCGATGTTCTACGGGATACGCAAGCGTGCCCGTGAACTCGACGGGATCATCATCGACGCCCAGGTGGTCTACGTCGGTGACGAGTTCGATTACGAGCTCGGGGACCATCCGTTCATCAAGCACAAGCCGAAGGCGCGCACCGAGAAGGTGGATGCCAGCGCGGGCCTCGCCGTCTATGCGATCTTCCGTCACCCGACCGAGGGCATCCTTGCCCGTGAGGTGATGTGGAAAGTCGATGTATTCGACGTGATGAACCAGTCGCGGGCCAAAGGCTCGCTGATGTGGACGACGTTCTGGACCGAGGGGTGGCGCAAGACGGTCGGGCGCCGCGGTGCAAAATCAGTTCCGGTCTCGCCACAACTCGAGCGGCTGATCCAGCGCGACGACGAGAACTTCTCATTCGACCAGACACCACCGATGCTCGCGCCACCCTCACCGCCGAGTGCGCCGCCAGCACCGGCCGCGCCCGAAGAGACGCCGGCCGACGTCGCCCAAGATTTCAACGACGACGACAACGGCGAGCACGTCGACCCGAACACATCTCTCGATCGCCAGTTCAACGAGACCATGCGCGAGGACCGACCGTTCCCCGGCGACGAACCCCTTCCCGAAGCGACCAAGCAGGCTGTGCGGAGGGGAAACACGCCATGAGCGAACGCGACACACCGGCGTTTCCGGTCTCTCACGGAACGGGCTCGGCCTACTTTGCGCACCCCGGCATGACACTACGCGACTGGTTCGCGGGGCAGGCGCTCTCTGGGCTGCTGGCCGAACCTCAACCCGAGGACGGCGAGCCTGAACTTGGGGTGGGCCGCGACTATGCCGCTAAGGCTGCGCAAGCTGCTTACCGGATCGCTGACGCCATGCTCGCAGAGCGGGCGACCATCGAATGAGCAAAAACGCCGAGCCCCGCAAATCCACCGAAGCCGCCAACCAAGCCCTATGGGAATCTCTCACGGATCGCGAGCGCACCGCCGTCAACGCCGCGATGAAAGCCTTTGCTGATGCACCCGGAACGTCGGATCGGATTTCCATGCTGTATGCGATCAGGATGTATCAGGCGGAGATGGCGAAGTGAGCGACCTACCGAAATGCACTAGCCGGTGGGGCCACAAGTTCGAGGGTCGCTACGACAAAGGCTCCGCAATCATCCCTCCCGGCACGCCGCTGAGTATCGCCATGGACAGCCTCTCTAGCATCTACGAGCGGTTCCGTCAGGTCACCTACGCGCGGGACGTGTGTGTCCGCTGTGGCGTGACTATCGAGAGGGCCAAATGAGAGCCGAGGACCGCATCATCAGAGACGCCAAGATCGAGGACATGCACAAGCGCGGCGTGCCGAAATCCGAGATCAGCCGCAGCCTCGGCGTCAAGCCCAATCGGATCTACGAAATCCTTGCACAGCGCGGAGCGATTTCGGTCAATCCAGCCGATCGTGTCGAGCGCACGATATGGGACGGCGATAGCCGCGACCGGCTACGGCAGGCCATCCATAGGCGCCAGGTTGCGGGTGCTAGAGCGGCATTGCAGATGATGAGGCAGCAGTGAGCCGAGCCGCAATAGCGATGGTCAAAGACCAGAGGGGGCTGCACGCGATGGACCAATATGCTCATCAGCAAATTGAGGAGTTGCCGCCCGGCACCTATAGCGTTCGCTGTTCTCGGATGACGGCCAAATACAAGACCGAGCGTGAGGGCATGCGCGGGCTCTGGTGGGCAGGCTGTGACCTGCTATCGAAGAACACCGAGCAGAAGGGTTTTGCGACCAAGCGCGCGGCCAGCGACGAGATCCTCATAGGCATCGACCTCACTCGGAAACGCTACCGCATCGACAAGACCTGGGAACCAATTCCGGTCTCTCTGGCAGAGGAAAGCATGGATGACGAGGAAATGGCGACGGTGATCGAGCTCGGCCGCGCCTACTGCATGGACCGGTTTCGGTTTGACCCCTTCAAGATGTGGGTCGACGAGCAAGAAGCAATGAAGGCGAACAATCGATGACCGATGAACAGACGACAATCGTCCTGCTGGCCGTTGCCAAAGTGATCGGCAACTCGAAGAAACTCATGATCGAAGCCATTGAAGGCCGCGTCAACGAAAAAGAGGCCTTCAATGAACTGCTAGTCAGCAGCACCGTCGACATCAGCATTGCCTTTCAAGAGGCATTCGACCTCGTGGAGCACAGGAAGGCATCGTGACCCATCGGACCAACCGCCAGATATTCGCCAACGCCCATCGCGTCGATGACGACCTCGACCTAGACGGCGAGCGCGGCCCATTGCGGCGGCGCGAACCACGGTCTGGGCTGATCGTCGAGGCCGAGGAGGAACGCCAGGTCAAGATGCCAAAACTGCTGTTCCTTAGCCGCAGGTTCGGATGGGAAAGCCCATGAGCCGGTCCGTCGAGGAGTGGATCGGCAAGACCGACGACGCGGCCATCCCGACCAGAGTGAAGCTGCGTATCTGGGAGCGTGAAAATGGAACCTGCTGGATCAGTGGCCGGAAAATTCGACCGGGAGAGCCATTCGATTTCGACCACAAGGTCGCGCTCATAAACGGGGGCGAGCACAGGGAGTCGAACCTGTTCCCGGCCCTCCGCGACAAGCATCGCGAAAAGACCCGCGAGGACGTGGCGATCAAATCCGAAACGGCCCGCGTCCGCTCCAAGCATCTCGGGATCAAGAAGGCCTCGCGACCCATGCCGGGGTCAAAGGCCAGCGGCCTACGCAAGCGCATGAACGGCACAGTGGAGAGACGAACATGAACAAATCAAAGGCAGCAACAGACGGCGCCGAGCCGGAAGGCATCACCGAGCCTGCTACGGTGACGCTGGAGGACGATACAGGTCCGGCGCGGTCCAATGTGCCGCGAACTACGCAGGTGGCCTCTACGGCCATCGTAGGCGATTTCTCGCTACCCAACGAGCACATCGATTATGCGATCCTGCTGGAGAATGGCCTGAATACGAGAATCCACGGCCTCCAAGCTCACATCGCCGCCATCGAAACGCTCTTGAAGAAGGGGCAGGCCAAGCACGACGAGATCATAGCCGATCTGGTGCACCGGCACGAGAGCGAAAAGATGAAGCTGGAGAACCAACTCGACAACCTCAAGACCGCGCTGCGAATGGCAAAGTCAGGTGTTGCGGCCAAGGACGTGCCGACGTGAGAACCGTGACAGTCTATTTCGCTGATCGCCTCAAGGATGGACGTTGGCGCATCGTATGCAGCGAGAACGGATTTACGCGCGACCTCTGCGGTGCCATCAATGAGCACGTCGCACGCCAGCAAGCCGAAATCTTGACCGCCATGCGGAGAGTATCGACATGATCAGCCCCTATCCCAACATCATCCTCGTCGCCCTCGACCGCAAGCGTGCAAAGCGCGACCGGTTGCTGTTCGAATCCATCATGGTCACAGCCTCGCTGGATGCTATCGCAGAACTGCTAAATCGGGATTGGGCGGTAGGGAGGAATGGGCCGTGAGCGACTGGCAACCGATTGAGACGGCTCCTAAAGACGGAACTGACATCCTGCTTTACCGTCGTAACTGGCACCAGAGTGCTCCAGTCGTTGCTGGCTGGTTTGAAGACGGATGGTATGCCTACGATCATGATTCAGAACAGGTGCCAGAACTCGGCGGCATAACGCACTGGATGCCACTCCCCGAGCCACCATCCCGGCAGTAGCCTCCCAGCCGGTGGGGCGACTCCACATGCAGGGGTCGCCCCGTTAATCTTGCAGTGCGCATCTAGAACGGCTATATCGGTTTCGAGGCAGAGGTCGCGGGTGCAAAGCCCGTTGTCATCCGTGTGGGCCTAGGCTAACGCACGGTGGACATAGCTCAGAGATAGAAGAGCGCTGCCGAGCAATCTTCACAGTTCGTTAGGCGGACCATGCGTATCCTCCGGGGGCAACTTCGGAGGATACGTTTATGTGGAAACCACTCTCAAAGCACAATGAGGAACGGCTGGGACTGGTACTGGCGCTACTTGCGGCGAGCGAGCAATTGTGCGAGGAAAGCGGTATGGACACCGCGACCACCATCGCAGATCGACCACCTACTTCTGGGCGTAGCTCAGAGGTAGAGTGCCGCACTCGGAATGCGGAAGTCGCTGGTTCGATACCAGCCGCCCAGACCAACCTCACACGAACGATCCTCTGAGCTTTCGCCGCCGTAGCTCAGACGGTAGAGCAGCCCTCCTGTAAAGGGCAGGTCGCAGGTTCGATTCCATGCCGGTGGCACCAAAGTTTTCGCCGAGAGGCGATCCTAGTTCGAGTCGCACTTGATAATCAGAGGAACGAGACCAAGCCCGGTGTAGCGATACGGTGCGGGTGTAACTGGCGAGATGAGTATGGTTAGCCAGTAGGGTCACGGGGTAAAACGAGGCGTCATCACCAACACGCCTATCGTCCTCAAAGCCGGGTCGCGCCCGGCGTAATTTTTCAACCCAGGAGACACTGATATGGACTTCCTGACTTACGGCTCGCATGACGAAAACACCATCGCCCAGATGACCGCCTGCATGGCCTTCGATGACGCTGCGGCCGGCGTTCTTTGCGCCGATGGCCATCTCGGTTACGCGCACCCCATCGGGGGTGTCGTCGGCTACACCGACCACATTTCGATCAGCGGCGTCGGCTTTGACATCGCGTGCGGGAACATGGCCGTTCGCCTAGATGTGAAAGCCTCTGAGATTCGCCCGCGCATTGCCGAAATCATGCAGCAGATCGGCCAAGTCGTGAGCTTTGGCGTTGGTCGAACCAATGACGAGCGCGTCGAGCATTCGCTGTTCGACAGCGACCTGTGGAACGCGGCTGGCGTGCCGGAACTGAAAGCGATGGCGCACACGCAACTCGGCACGGTCGGGAGCGGCAACCACTACGTGGACTTGTTCGAGGACGAGGACGGCTGGACGTGGATCGGCAATCATTTCGGCTCGCGCGGTCTCGGGCACAAGATCACGACCAAGTATCTGGCCGCAGCAGGGGCCAAGGACGGCATGCTGGTGCCTCCTGCGCTTGTGCCTGCCGACAGTGACCTTGGCCTAGGCTACATGGCTGGCGTCGAACTTGGTGGGCTCTACGCCTATGCGGGGCGCGAGTGGGTAATCGAGCGCGTCCGCAAGATCGTCGGCGGCGAAGTTACCGAGAGCGTCCACAACCACCACAACTGGTGCTGGCGCGAGACACACAACGGCGTTGACATGTGGGTGGTTCGCAAGGGTGCGACCCCCGCATTCCCGGGCCAGTATGGTTTCGTCGGCGGCTCGATGGGCGACGACGCAGCGATCCTTCGCGGCGTCGAGAGCGAGAAGTCGAAGGCCTCACTCTACTCGACCGTCCACGGCGCGGGCCGCATCATGTCGCGCACCGATGCACGCGGGCGTTTCGTCAAGAACCCCGAGACCGGCAAGAAGGAACGCCAGCCCGGAAAGGTTCGCCACGATGAATGGCAGAACTGGATCAGGGAAAAGGGCGTGACGCTGATTGGTGCTGATCTGGATGAGGCTCCGCAGGCCTACCGTCGCCTGCCTGAAGTCCTCGCGGCCCATGAAGGCACTATCGAGATCATGCACACACTCAGCCCGTTCGGCGTCATCATGGCCGGTGCTGATGTTTTCGATCCGTTCAAGGACTGACCATGAAAGAGGCCGCGCTAGCTGAGCCGCGCGGCCTAGTGACTAACAGGGAGGAGAGAGACTCGAAGAAAGCGCCAACTGAGCGGCAGAAGTGAAGCCGGAATTGGCGAGATGATTGAGCGCTCGGCAGGCGAGGAACGCAAGCCCTGAAATGCGAAAGCCGCCACCCTTTCAGGCGACGGCTTCTGCGGTGAGCCACGAACAAGCGGACTATCGCAGGTTCAGTGGCCGATTACAACCACACCATGATCTCGATCCCGATGATCGCGACGCAACCCATGATGTAGGGCATGGCGCGCGTGAGGAGAGGATGGGGATCGGGCTCGCCCATTGTGCCTGCCGTAGCGAGCCATGAGGCCAGCGCTCCACCAATCAGGAGCACCGGCCCTATAGTCCAGCGGATGATTTGGACGAGCAAATCAGCCATATTTGGCCATCGCGATGAAGCCGAGGATCTGACCCCCGACAACGAGAAGGATGATCGCCCCCAAACCTATGAGAGCGACCTTAGCCCAAGTCGGCATTAGGAGACCTCCGCAATCTGGTATGGAGCACGACGCAACCTGCGCTTGATGTTGCTCACGTGACCCTGTGTAATTCCAAACCTCTTGGCAATCGCTCTCTGGGTCATCCGTCGAGTTTTGGCGAGCTCCCTAATTTCTTCCACGTCAGTCTCGGTCAAAGCGCTTGATGGATGACGATCGCCGCACAAGCGCGTCCCATGCATGTCCTTGTCCATGTCGTTTTCTTTTCTGGTCTTCCACGACAGATGATTTGGATTCACGCAGCCGAGATGCCCGTGCCCGCACGAGTGCGCAGATTCGTATTTTGAAGTTGGCGGCTCGCCATGCGCAAGGATGCACATCGCTCTATGTGCGGTCATTCTACGGTTTCCGAACCTGATCCGACCATATCCGTCTGGAGCCGCTGAAAATGGCCAGATGATGCAGGTCTGGGTGGTCGTGCCAACTAAGCTTCTCAGAAACGGAAGAAGCATCCCGTAATGCGCGCCTTGGTTGCGCGTATGGTTTATTCCCGATAACGATTTGGCAGCCATGCCATTCCACCTTTTGGCTGGTTAGAGGACGGGTTGAGCGCTGACACGCTCCCCGTCCCTCGAACATACAAAAAGGCCGCTCCACATTCAAGCGGAGCGGCCTTGGTATTGAACTGCCGAGCAGCAGCGTCAGGCGGTCGGAGTCGGCGTTGCGGTCGTCGCGGTGGACGTGGCAGCCTGAAGGTTGCTCACCGTCGCGGCGAGTTCGGTAGAGATTGCGTCAATCGCTGCCTGGTTGCCGCTGGCGTTGGCCGCCGCAAGCTGGGTCTGGAGCGAAGCGATGTTAGCCGCCTCGGTATTGACAGTAGAAATCAGCGTGGTCGAGAGGTCACGAAGCTGGTCAGCTTCAGCCTGAACATCTGCGAGAGAGGCCATGATGGTCTGTTCCTTGTTGATGATGGTGGCCTGGCCGTCGAGCAGTTGAGCGAACTGCCGCTCTACGCCGTTGATGCCTTCCGCGAGTAGGCCGAGCACCTCGCGGTCGGTGTGGGTGATTTCGATGAAGATCGGCATGGGGCGTGCCTAGCACTTTCTTGGCGACGGTTCCATGTCAGAGGACACGAACCAACACTAGAATGATGATGATCAGGAGCACGACGCCCAAAATCCCAGATGGATATGGACCGTAGCTATGCAGCCCGAATGATGGCCAAGCCCCAATCAAAAGGGCGATGACGACGATCACGAGGATGATACCGAGCAGGCTCATGCGATCACCGCGGCAACAATGAGGATCACGCCACCGACGATCTTGAGGATGCTGCCGGCAGTAAGAGCGGGGAGCGAGTCGATGCCCGTGCCTACTGCCCAAATGCCGGCGCCTAGGAAAGCGTAGTTGAGGTGCATGGTCGACCTCCGAGCGGACTGAGCCGCTTGACGACAACGCGGCCCTCGTCTAGTTGGTTGCTCGCGGGATGGAGCAGCCCGGTAGCTCGTCAGGCTCATAACCTGAAGGCCGCAGGTTCGAATCCTGCTCCCGCTCCCAACTTTGAGCTAACCACGTTCCCCAGCCCTAGACCGGCAGGAACGCAGTGGAGAGGGCCATGAAGCAGATCATCAAGATCAAGTTCGGTTCGCACCTTTACGGCACTTCGACGCCGGCAAGTGACGTTGACTTCAAGTCCGTCTTTATCCCCGACGCGCGGTCAATTCTTCTACAGCGAACCAAGGGCTCGATCAACGATCAGCGCCCCAAGGCAGAGTTCGAGAAGAACACCGCTGGCGAGATCGAGGAGGAGCGCTTCAGCCTACAGAGATTCCTTGGCCTAGCAGCCGAGGGGCAGACGGTCGCACTCGACATGCTCTTTGCGCCGTCATGGTCCTTTGTCGCGGAGCCATCGCCGGTCTGGTACGAAATCCTCGATAACCGTCACCGGCTGGTCAGCCGCAGGTCTAAGGCGTTCATCGGCTACGCCATGAAGCAGGCGTCAAAATATGGCGTCAAGGGATCCCGCGTGGCCGCGTCCAGGAATGCTCTGAACATCCTCGCCAGGGGCATGGCTGAGCACGGGACGGTCGCCAAGTTGGAAGTGATGGCCGAGATCATCAAGCCCGTTGCAGAGACCGACGAGCACATGGCTATCGTGCCGATCACGATGCCAAACGGCGGCGTTGTCGATCATTGGGAGGTGTGCGGCCGGAAGATGCCTTACTCGAGCAGCATCAAGAACGCGCACGGGATCATGCAGCGGCTTGTGGAAGAATACGGGCATCGCGCGCTTCAGGCCGAGAGCAACCAAGGCGTGGACTGGAAGGCCCTATCCCATGCGGTGCGCGTCGGCCATCAGGCCATCGAACTGCTCAACACCGGATTTGTGACCTTCCCGCTTCCGAACGCAGCGCATATCGTCGCCATCAAGAAAGGCCAGTTGGACTACAAGATCGTCGTAGAGGAAATCGAGACCGTGATGAACGGCGTTCTGGACGCGGCCGACAAGTCGCCGCTGCCTGATGAACCGGACATGGTGTGGATCGATGATTTCGTGTTCGAGATGCACCGTCGAGAGGTCGTCGGATGATGCACTTTGTCGGCTTCAAAGACCCGCGCTACGCCAAGGATGAACGCTATTGGCGAGCGGCCCAGATTTTCGGTGAGCCCGATTTCATCCACCGGAACTGGGATGTGCGCGCCAAGCAAGAGGTCGTGCCGGGAGACGTAGCCGTCTTTGCGGCAGGCACCGAACGCGATGAGCCTTGGGCGAATGCCTTCGACGACAGTGCCCATCTCTAGACCCGAACTTAGCTCATCAGGTTAGAGCGCTCGACACAACACTGAGGAAGTGGGTAAGGTTCAACCGCTGGCCGCCGAGTGGAAGCAAGGCATCGTCCTAGACGGTTATTCCGGCAGGCCCGGGCGGCCAGCACAAGACCCCGGGCCATAGATGGCCACGGGGTCTAAGCTTTCGCAGAAGCAGTGTCAGTCGCCGCGCTGGGCGCTCTGAGATGGCGTGCGACCTGGAGCGGGGTTCGGCGCCGGATTTGGCTGCTTGGTCTGGTTCGGGTTCGGATTGGGAGTCGGCTGGGCCGGCTTCGGGTCCGGGCGAGTGTTGGCGTTCATGGTGGAGATCCTAAAGTTGGGGGTCTGGAAGAAACGCCATGCCCCTAGCTTTGGTTCACGCTGGCGGTTGCTTCGCCAATAGCGCAATGACGCCGACCACGAGTGCACCCCCTCCAACAACGGCCGCGATGACGGAAAAGATCAGCGCCCGGCTATCGCTGTGACCAACGGTCTGCCCGTCGCGAAGTGTCACGCGGTCCTTTAGATCCCCGATCTTGTCGTCGGTCGTCTTGGTAAGGGTTTCAATGGTGGCGAGGACGCCGTCGATCTGCTTGACGAAGTTGCTCTCGATCTTGTCGCTGCCCTCTTTCTGCGTCTTTAGCGCGGCATCGAGGGCGACCTTGTTGCCATCGAACTTAGAGTCGAGAAGCTCCCGAAGCGCCTTGAAATCGGCAGCAGTCAATTCCTTGAGCGCGGCGACCTCACCATGCACGTCTCGAGTCGTAGGAGCCTTGTCCGCGAATGCCTGCAGCAGCCGAACCGCTTCCTGCATGCCATCGAGGCGCTGGCTGAGCGTTTCTACAGTCGGAGTTTTAGATGCTGCTGACTCAGTCATCTTAGTTTCCCATCAACGCGGCAAAGACCTGAAAGATGGTTCCGATCGAAAAGAGTAGCACCCCAGAGCAACCAATCAAATCGCGCCGGTCGCCCTCGTTTGCCTCAGCCGCGGTGAGCGCGCGGTAGAGCTTGGGTAGCGGCGGGAGCGCCATGGGAAGCCCATACCGGGCCATCGTCAGGATGCCGAGATAGTCACCCACTAGTCCGGAGATTTGAAGGACGTGACCCATCGCTACCCCGTTGCGGCGGCTGTTTAGCGTCCCAGGCCCTTGCCGAGCCATGCCCAGAAGCCGGCGCCGATGATCGCCATAGCGATGCCGAGAACGGCGACCAGAACGATTCCGCCGACACGACGAGAGGCACCGTCCCAGTTGAGCCGCAGGCGCCGCAGGAAGCGGAAGTCCTCGCGCGATGCATCGACGTGATCGGGACCGTCAAGCCGCAAGCCGGCGTCGCCGAGTTCTTCTCTCAGTACCGTGCGCAATTGCTCCACCTGTTCGCTGGAAAAACTCGAGCCGCTGGCGACGAGCGCCGTCAGCGACTTGGCGTGATCCCGAACGTCCCGCTCGATCACGGTGAGACGTTCTTCGACGGTGCTGCGCCGATGTTGTTCGTCGGGTGACGCGCCGCCGGTCATTTCTTGACGCTCCGTAATTCAGCGATGCCCCAATCGGACCATCCGGACGGGGCCTTGGTGAAGAAATCCGTGTCATAGGCGAGGTAGGCAAAGAGCAGAACCAGTGCGATCAGCCACAGGCCGAGAGTTCGTTTCGTTGCGCTCCATAGGGCGTGGAACATCAGGGTCATTGTGACGCCTTTAGCTGGCTGAACTTGGTCGCGGTATCGGTGAAGAACCCGACCATCGTGATCGCGATCAGGCCAGCGATAAAACCCGCCGTGGTGTCCTTTGCGTCAGGGTCGACGTGGATCAGGTCCAGCCCTCCACCGACGACCGTAAGCGCGAAGCCATGCAGGAACAGCGAGACCAACGAGCCGATGACAATCGAGGTTCCGATGTCGATCCCGAGCACGGTCAATGCCGGGCCAGCAATCGGCCAGGATGAGATCGCCTTGCGGAGCGCGACCAAGCCTCGCACTAGACCCCCAAGGGCCCCAGCTACAAGGAGCGCGACGGCGTCTGGTCCGAAGGAGGTGATCATGGCGCCTTGTCACACAAAGTGTGCCAGACGCGGTTCGCGGCCCGAACTTGGGTCTGTGTCTCCGGGGTATCGTTCTTCGAGTAGTGGATGATCTGGAACGCCGAACATGACGTGTCCAGAAATCTAGTCGCGCTGATCGGGGTCGCGCACGCTGCCACCGGCATAAGGGTCAGGAGCAGCCCTAGCAGCTTCAGCAGCCGCGATGCGCTTGGCCTGTTCAGCGTTAGCTTCGGCATCGGCGGCCGCCTTTCCTTCTTGGTACCAGGTCTGCTGCTCGAGATACGCCATCACCGCGAGGATCAGCTTGACCAGAGCGATGGAGAACTGGATGTTCCCCATCAGGCGACGGGCGCGGCCGGAACAGCTGCGACAATCGTGGAGGCAGCCGCCGTCGGTGCCGGAGTGCCGGCATTTGCCGCACCGACCGCGCCGGTGGTGATCTGCGTGGAGGTCGAACTGCCTGCGACCTGGGCATTATCCGGGAGCAGGTCACCGATGCGCGCGATGATCTTCTGCGCGATCATGGCCTCGCCGCCGAGCCACGTGATCAGCCATGCCGGTCCGTGATCGACGACATACTGCACGGCCTGAGCGACAACAGAATTGCCGACGCTGACGGTCCAGATTTTGTCCTTGGTCGCCCCAGCAACGGAAGCGATCGCCCAATCGACGGCCTTCTCGAGCAGCTGTTCGGCCTGCGCGGTGATCCCGGCCGTCACGTAAGTGCGGATGCCGGCGGGCAGGTTGCGGAGCGCGAAGGCGACAACGCCCGCCACGATGGCGTAGAGCGCGTCCTGGATCAGCGGGGCGACCTGCGTCACCCAGTCACCTACCGGAACGGCGACCGTGTCGGGGGGGATCGACGAACTCGCGATGACGAACTGCGCCAGCGACGGGGCGGTGAAAAGAGCGAGGATGGACACGGCGGCAACGATGCGGGCGAGAGCGCGGATCATGGGCGACCTTTCTTTCGGTTCAAAGACTAGCGGCACGGTATGCCCCGAAGGACATTCGTGCAATCGGTGAGGAACAGGATTTTACTAGAAGATGATGAGCAGAACTCCGCCCAAGGCGACAGCAATGCTGGCGATGAGCGACATGATAGCTGAAGCGTCCCACGGGATGTCGTTGGACCACGGGTAAAGGGCTGCTTTGATGGCCCACACGATGCCGAAGACGATCATGAGCCCGGCGAGGACGAGCTTTGCCCAGAACGCAACGGGGTCCATCAGATCACCTGCCCGTTTGTGATGATGCCATGCCAATGGCCGGACGCACTCGCATCGATACTCGGCGTCACGCTCAAAGTCGAAAAGTCATCGCCGTCGACTGTCCAAGGAAACATTTGCTTAGCTGGAACGATGTCCCCATGCGAGTCCGGGTGCAGCTGGGCAAGCGCCTCAAACTGATCGCTGTGCTTGAGTGGCCGCGTCGTCACGGCCAGCCGCGTCTGCCGGCAGTGCGGGCAAAGAAAGGTGAAGCCAGCCCGTGATTTCTTGTCGTAGTAAAGCGGGCGGTCATAGGCTTCAAACCATCTTGGGTCCAGATCGATGAGGCGCATTCACGCCGCAAGCGCGCGACTTAGCGTTGCCTCCACGGCCTCTGGCTGGACCAGTGCATGGTTGAGCGCGTCGCCTGCATAGTAGCTCTGGCCGCGGGCAAGCATTAGGTGAGCTCCTTGTGTCGGCGCGAGGACTGGCAATGATGCCCATTCTTCGGCGAGCGACTTGCCGAAGGCGAGCGTAGTAAGCGTTCGCGCCTTGAAGGCTGCATAGCCGCGCCGCTGGAGCAGCCAGAAGCCGACGGCGTCCTGCACGTCGGGCGAGAACAGCGTCGTGCCGGGAAGATGTAGCCCCGTCATCGCCTCGGTGAGGGTCGGCTGCATCACCTGGTAGCGTCCAGCTGCGTTCGACCCCCATTGCCGTCCCCAGCCGATCTGCGCCGAGAGCAGATCGTGCAGCGTCATGGCGGTGATCGGCTTCGGCAGGCCGCGGTCGTGGTCGCCGAACAGCACCGTGTAGCTGCCGCGGCTCTCCGGGCCCGAGATAAAATCGAGCAGGATCGCGGCACCGGTTGGAACTGATGGATTCATTTCCGGACCCTCATGGTTGTGACGATGCCGACAGCGCGGCGATCTTGGCTTCAACGACCGCGATCTGCCCTCGTATCGCTGCAAGCTCAGCCGCCTTGATCGAGGCCGGAGCGGTGTGCTGCTCGATCGTCGCCTCGTCCACATGGAGTCGGGTCAAGATGGCCTGGTCGTCGGATAGTTCGTCGGCAAAAGCCGGCGTCGTGATCAGCAGCGCAGCGACAAAGAAGATCGTTCTGGTCAATTGTACTGCCCTCCTGTGGCCGTGACGCCCGGGGTGCTGCCGGGCAAATAAGTGGGGCCACCGCCGCTGGTGTCGATTACCGAATTTAGATCGGCAAAATAGTAGTCCCCGGTAGCTGGCCCAGAGAACGTTATGTCGCTCGGCGTATTAATCAGCGCCAGGTCCAGCGCTACAGCAAAAGCAGTACCGAAAGCCGGCGTCCCAATTAGAGTGATCGTCTCGCCGCTCAACTGGGATGCGTCGATCACACCCTGATCGATCGCGAACCAGTGATCCAATGGGTTACCGGCGATAGAGTACGGGTCATTCAGGGTGACAGTGCCACCAACCGCACCAATGTCCTCGGCCGTTAGGCCGGCGCCGAAAGCGACATTGTAGAGCTGGATCGTTGCGTAGCTCCCCGCTAGTACGCCGATGATGCCGCTGTTGAATGTGATACCATCGAGGCCGATCTGCGAGGTCGCAGCCGTTGCAGTGAAACACGACGTAGCGGCATTTAAACGAACATTAGACGGCGTCCCGACGTTGCCCTTCAATTCGGGCAGGGCATCCACACCGTTGGTCTCGATAGGGCTCCTTGTCCCGGTAATCCTCAGGTTTTCGTTATAGTCCCCGTCTGCTAACTGCACGACAAACTGATGGTCGTTCGCATCTACCGATTGCATCAGGTCCAGTCCGTGCTGGGCGGTCAGGCAAGCATGGGCAATGGAGTTTGCCGAGCAATCATTAGCGTCGTTGCCGGTCTGGCCGGTCTGCGTCCCCGATTGAGAGCCCGACGTGTTGACCGCGCTGCCACCATCGGTTGCAGAAAACTCGAAAGCGTTCGCGGTCAGGCCAGTCGCGATGACGAAATAGATTTGTCCAGCAACGACACCGGTCGGGAGTGCTCCGGTAGTCGAGAACACCACCGGGCTATGGTTGCTCAAACCGTGAGCTGTCCACGTCACTACAGCCGGCGAAGCGATAGTCATGGTCACCGTGGCCGGGACGGTCCTGATGTAGATGGTCGTGTCGCCGGACAGAGCGGGGACACCGCAGGCGCCCCCTGAATCCACGTAGTTTCCGTTGCCGTCGAGATCGACGCAATGCCCGCTGGTCAGCGATCCGGTGGAGCTCGCGAAGACGGTCGTGTTGCCGCTGCGCGACCCTACAGCGAATGCAGACGTACCGTTCCCGAGCAGGGGCGCGTTTGCGGTGAAAGTCCCCGCACCGCTCCCGCCAGAAGGCACGCCCATCGGGGTCGTCGCGGACAGCGTGGTAAAGGCACCGGCGGCCTTGGTGGTCCCGCCAATGGCCGTGCCATCGATCGTGCCGCCAGTGGCCGCAATCGCGTTGGCGTTCTGGGTGGACAGCGTACCGAGGCCCATCGCCGTCGCCAGGCACGTCAGGGTGGTGCAGTTCGTGCCACCGTTCGCAACCGACACCGGCGTCGATAGGGAGATCGCGCAACTGGACGTCGTACATGGCGACGGGGAGCTTATTAGCCCAGTGCCGGGGGTAATCGTCTGGTTGGCGCCGGCCGCACCGAAGGGACCAGTCGTTACTCCATTGATTTGGGCGAACACACCGGCCGTGGTGGTCCACAGATCACCGTCAGTCGGGGAGGTCGGCGCGACGCCGGGCGCGACGTTGATCCCCGCCGTGCCAGTAGTAGACGGCGTGATGCCAAGCCGCCCCGACATGTTGCCGCCAGCCGAGTTCAGCGGGACATAGCCGAGCACGTCGTTTTTGGATGACCACGCCGACGCCCATTGTCCGGCCGTAGGTACGTCGCCATAGTTGAAACCAGGCGGCACGCTCTGCGCATAAGCGGGCAGGCACGTCAGCGCGAGAAGCGCCAGAACTCGAAGGATGTTCTTGAGCATGACCGTCACCTCAATACTGGCCTCGGGGGTCAACCCAGCCGAGCGTGATGACATCGTCGTGCGAGCCGCCGCCGCCCGAAGAGGTGGGTACCGCATATTGAATCTGTGCGCTCGTGTTCGTGAACTGGAGGACGCGGCCCGACGTGTAGCCAATCCCACCTGGCGTGCCCGCAAACTCGGCGGCGACGCTCGTGTTCACCCCGTCATAGAAGAATTGATCGAACGTCTGACTGCCGCTGGCCTGATAGGCAGCCTGCATGATGGCCTGCACCCGAATGCCCGATGGCACGGTGAGGCCCAGAGCCGCTTTCGCCCGCGTCCCCGAAGCGCTGTAGTCCTGCGGCGGTGAACTGGTGTTCCAGTAGAAACTGTTGCCATCCTGCACGAACGGACGGATCGAACCGCCAGCGACAATCACCGCCCCGACGCGACGATAGTTGGTGAACCCGGAGGGGTGATCCGAGGCGGTAAGGCTGGTCGAGAATCCCGCATCCGAAACACCTGTGGTCGGGTTCTCGATCAGGAACTCGTAGTAGGTCGTGTTGGTCATCGACCCGGAAAACAACCCGCCTGCGTTGCTTCCCGCCGTCCACGCATTGTTGAGCTGCTTGACCAGCGAACTGCCAAGCGTGATGTACAGCAGATTAGCGCTATCGGTCGCCGTCCCGGCCGCGAAGTCGATACTATGCGCTGCGTCCCCCGCGTCATTGGAGGTCGTCAGCCCATAGATTGATCCCGGGGCCGGGGCGGTGGGCACCGATACCGTCCCGCTGTTGTGACCGATGACGATCTGGCCCTGCGTCGTGGCCCATTCGATCCTGCCTTCGGCAGTCGGGGTCGGGGACGCCCCTTGCTGCAGTGTCAGCAGCGGCTGGGTGAGCGTGGTATTGGTGAGGGTCGACCCGTCCGTCAGGGCCAACTGCTTCCAGTTCGCGCCGGCCGAATCCGGGTTAGACGTGTTGTTGTCGACCAGGTTCAGCCAAACAACGCCCGGCGACGCACCAGCGAGGACGGCGCCTTGCGGATAACCGCCGATGGCGCCAGAGAACGTCCCGTCATAGACCGGAAGGCCCCCGGCGCCCTGCCAGCGCGACCATGCCGTGATCTGCTTCAGGATGCCGTTGAAGTCCTGGCCGAAGGGTGGGACGCCCCCTGATCCTACCGGCACAAAGGTGAGCGGCGGAAACCCATCGGTGAGCGATGCCGCGCCGTTCTGCACCCCGATCTGGGACGGAGTCGGAATCGCGCGGATATAGCCGCCGCCAGCACTGTTGCCCCATGGGATCGAGAACTTGGTGGGAATGGAGGCCGCCGTCATCGCTATCGCAGGCGTAGCGAGAAGCAGAGCGGCAAACATGGCGGCGAGGCGCTTAAGCATGGTCATTTCCCTTTTAGAGGCTCGAGACGTGGGCGAGGACGCCAACGGGTTTCGGTAGCACCCCAGATTGCTCGACGATAGCAAGCTCGACCGGAGTCAAAGCGAACTGGAAGACATAGGTCATTACCATTGTCGGGAGATCGGCGCCCGAGTAGAACGGCGATTGGTTGAAGCCGGCCTCGTTACCGGCCTCTTGGAACCCGAAAGCATCGACGACCCCAGCTCCGTCCTGGACGTAGGCATTGCCGCGACCCGGGAACAGGGCCATCAGGATTCGGTTAATCGCGGGGATGGACCCGTTGGTGATATTGGCCGCGGCCTTGGCCATGATCAGGAGACGGTAGGCGTCGTCGGACAGGGCGTAGTTGCTAGTGACCGGAACGCCTGAGTAAAACGATCCCTGACCGAAGGGAGCCGAACCGGGGGACGCCTCGTTGAACCCGAATGGCGTATTCCCTGCGTCCGCGATTTGTAGGACGCGGCTGACCCCCACGATGCGGCCCCATCGATCTAGACCAACGCCGACCGCAGTCGATACATTGAAAATTGCGTCATAAAATGCATCTAGATTTTGTGTTTGATCTAGATATTCGAATATATTAAGTATTAATTGGGTTAGTATCGGACTATTTGCATATTGTGCAATTATCGTTGAATATACTGAGAAGTCAGGGATGGTCCCAATTTGACTGGAGCCAATGGTAAAAAGTCCAATGGCGTTCGAACCAGGAGCCGGATTCGGAGGGTACGGCGGACCAGACATTTATTCCCTCGGAACCGGCTGAAACGAATGCAGTCTCAGTTTAGCGTCAAGATAAGCCTTATGGGCGTCCTCGGCTCTTTCGAACAGTCCCAATGATGACCTCTTGCCAGCGTGGTTGATGTAGGCCACCCATTTATGGACTTGTCCATGCCATGAAACACCGGTGAACCCGCTGGTGTTGTCTGCCCTAGTTTTCATGTTCTGATGATTTTGAGCGTTGGTCGCTTCTCGTAGGTTACTAAAGTTGTTCTTAGATCGAACACCGTTTCTATGATCAAGTTGATCATCTGGCCATTTACCAGTGACCATTAGCCATATGACATGATGTGCTCGATACTGGACATACTCGATGCAGACCATGCGATACCCTGATGGCTTGACCCATCCGGCGTCTTTTCCAGAGAATCTCGTATTCCAGCTTAAGCATTCCTGAGCCGCTGTTCGGCGGCTGTTGTCCTTGAACATGTCCGGCGTCCGCGGCTTCCATGTCAGGACTCCGGTCTTCGGATCATAGTCGAACAATTGCCGCGCATAGTCGGCGGTGATATCGGTGCGCTTAGTCATGGTCCGGCTCCTGCGGATTGTGGTCAGAGACCGTCAGTTCCTCGCGGGAATTGGCGGTCTCGTTTTATAGCACAAACCGAGAGCTAAGTCAGGGTGACCTGAATGTCGGCCGCGTTGATTGTCGGCGTCTGGTTGATGCGCACGGACACGTCGAACAGATTTGCGACAGCCGCCTGCATCAGTTCCGAACCCACGGGGGTGGGATGCGCGTTGGAAATCACGTAAGTGCCGGTGCTGCCCGCAGACCCGCTGGACTGCGACAGGATTGTGGTGCCGACGATCAAGTCACCGGTCACGTCGGAAATCGTCTGGCCGACAGCGAGGGCCCCTGCCGAGATCGCACTGACGGTAAGAACGTTCCCAGCTACCGAGCCCGTGAACGAAGCTCCTGCGGTGTTGGTCGAACCGACCTCTATCGAGATGATCTGGACCCATGACCCTACGGCCGCGATAGGCGCATAGAACCGGCTCGCATACAGTGGAACGCCGATCTTGGCGCGCGGACCACCGTCGCCACCCGCAAAGGCCGCTATGATGGCGTTCTGGATCAGGACATTCGCATTCGATGGGACCTGCGGGCCATTTGCGATGTTGACCGCGAACAGGATCGGCAGGGCCGGGGGGATTTCGAACTGGACCGTGTAGGTCGGGTATGGCGGCACATAGCCCGGGCTGGTGTCCTGCACCGTGACGGAGGTGTTGCCGTTGTAAGCGCATCCCGGAGCTTTGTGCGACCAGATTGCCTGAGCCACGGCTTGTGCTTCGCCGCCGACGACTGCGACATAGACCGAGTTCGGGTTGAGCGACACACCGCCGATCGTCGCCGGGCTGTTGCTGTCGTTTTCGGTAACGTAGGCGTCGATGACGTCGGGCACCGACAGGACCGCGCCGAGGATGGACCCAAGCGATCCGAGCGAGTTCGCGGCTACCGATGCGATGCGTCGAGCTTCGAAAGCAGAGCGGCTTTCGGTGTTGTTGCCGATCACCCCGTCCGACGGGTTGGTGATTGAGTCCCACCCCGGGATGGCCTGATAAATTTGGCTGAGGGTGCCTTCCGGGCACGCAATTGGGCCCGGGACCAGGCAAGCGAAAGTAAGTGTGATACTCCCACCGATGGGGATCGTCCCTGCCTCGGTGCAAGTATAACGATTACCATCAGCCGCAATAGCGATGGCGCCGACCGGGATGACTACACCCAAGAGGCCGGAGCACAATGCCTGCACGACTGTCGGCTGGGCCGGGTTGCGCTCGAGGAAGTAGATGCGCGCCAAGGCGTCCTGATACCGTCCCGAAGCGAAGGCCGGATCGAACTGGTTCGCGAGGAACAGGAACTCGGCATTGACCTCGTCGATGACCGCGGCTTCGCTAGTCGCGAGCTGACCCTGAGGGGTATTTAGCGCCGGGTTGAGATCGCCTCCGAAGGCAGCGTTCAGGTCTTCCTGCACGCCTGCCAGGACGGCCGCTGTCGACGGAATGGAGACCCCCGTGGGGCCGATTACAACGGGAGGAACTGAAGTCATTAGAAGCCCGCTGCTGTGACATTGCCGAGGTCGTCGACCAACTGGACTTGCCCGCTGAGCACCCTACCAGTGAAGGACGTAAAGAAACACTGCGCACTGACAACGTCGGGCACGGTCAGGGCAGCTTCGACGAAGTAGGTCCGCAGCAACGACAGCGGCGGCAACTGGCCTAGGATTTGACCGAAATAAGGAATGCCCAGAGTCGTGTCGTAATAGACCTCCCCGAGGAACGTCCTCAGGGCACTCGCTGCGTCCTGGGCCAGCGCGAGCGGAGCCTTGGCAACGGCGATATTGCCCGCAACGTCAACCGTGAGGTCCCAGATCGTTGGCTCAAGAAGAAGCGTGTCCACCAGTGTCTAGCCCTCATGTGCCGGGAGTCGGCGGCGATGGCGAACCGATCGCCGCGGTCGGATGTTCGTGGGTCTGTAGCCCGACCGAGTCGGCACCACCGGCACCAGCCGTGACCTCGCCGGTGACGTTAAGGTTTCCGTTGACCGTGGCCGTTCCAGACGCAGGGGTAATCGTGATCCCGCTGGCCTTCATTTCGATGATGTTGCCGTTCTTGTCGAAGACCTTGAGGCCGGTCGACGTGAACTGCACGGCCTGCGTAGGGTCGGCGGGGTTGACGATGCCGCCAAAATAGACCGCGTCCGCTAGGTCATTGCGTCGGTAACTGCCTGGGTTCGATACCGCTCCAGCATTGGCCTTGAGCGCAGAGATGTCTCTGTCTGAGACGACTAGGAAACCGACATCGCCGGCTACCGGATCAATGATGATGGCGTTAGGACCGCCCTGCAGTCGAAAGACTGGTAGCCCGAAAATCGTGCCATGCGAACTTTGCTGCCCAATGCCGTCGATCAGATTGACAGCGACCTGCACGTCGACCGTGGGGGGCGCCCCAACACCGCCGCCATGGACGGTCTGCACCGTCGCCGGTATTGCAAACCGAGCGCGGCCCAAGGCCTGACGCACGATGAATGCGATAACCGAAAACTCGGAATTGGCATCGAACACATTTTGCTGGCTGTAAGGAACGTCTGCCATCAGTGAGTACCGATCGGCACGCCGGTTAGCGTCTGATACCAGTTGCCCCCAGGCTCGATCGATTCCAAATCGTAGTCGATCGAAATGACTTGCCAGCTCCCGCAGGCTGGTTGCAGCGCGCTCTGGACTTGGATCGATCCGAATATCTTGATCTGCGGGTTGAACAGCGTTCTTAAGATGATCTGGTTCTGCGAGAAGATCGGATACGAAACGAGGCCCGTCGCTGGGGAGACGATAGGAGCCTGATCAGTAAGAGGGACACCGCGGGGTGAAATCACAAACACCCCGGCATCGATCGTCGCGTCGATCCCCGCTGCATCGACGATCCTCTGGATTTGGCTCCACGGGCTGCCGTAGAGATATGGGTTTGCCAGCTTCGCGCTCACGCCGTTATTTTTGAAACCCTTGAGGCCGGTTTGACCCACTAGGTTCTGAATGAGCCCAGCGACGTCGGCCGGACCTTGGATGCTTGTAGCCGGTGCATTGTTCACCGACTCAAAAGCTAGTGGCTGGGCCACAAATCGGAAGCACGTTTCGGGCTGCTGTGCAGCGTCCATGTACCCGTTGAAAATGACCCCGCTGAAGATCAACGACATGCCGCTATCGGCATCGCCGGCCAGGATATCGACGCCGTTTTTGTACCTTGCGGAGAACTGGGAACCGATCGTCACGAGTTGCTGCATCATAGAGAGTGGCAGCCCGTAGATTGCGCCAGTGGCTTCTCCTAGAGATGGCTGGCCGGTGACGCGCATCTGCAGCTCAACGCGCAAGTCATCGATCTCTGCCGCGTTACCGCCGCCCTCAAACTCGCCACTGGCGAGCGAAAGTTGCACCTGTATTTTCTTGGAGGAGAACGCCACCTAGCCCTCATTCGGTAGAAGCTCGCTGGCCTCGATATAGGCCAGAGTGAACCGTGCATCCGCCGTAGGTCCAAGGCCGGTATAGACTGGGTCTTCACTGCCCTGGTTGTCGATAAACGCCAAGTCCCCAGAGAACCCGAGGTAGAGCGACCGCACCAAGCGGTTGAGGTTCTCGCAGATCGTCCCGGTGATGACCGCGACATTGTTGACCAGCAAGTCCAAGTAGAGCGCCGTTCCTTTTTGGTAGACGTTAATCTGACACAGCTGATTGGCGAGCGCGATCGTCACCGCTTGGTTCGGAACCGGCTGCAGGGGGACGATTAACAAGGTGCTTACCCATTCGGCGCCGAGGCCGACCCTGTGATGTTGCCGATCTGGACGGTGGCGCTCTTGTTGGGCAGCACCGGCTGCACCGGCCCACCGTTTACCTGCGGGGACGCGGTGGGATCGATCGGGCTCGAGATGACGTTCACCGGCACGGCCGCGACGGCGCTCTTGACCTGCCGAGCCATGACATCGACCTGCATCAACCCGACGCCCTTCGCTGCCGTCTGCTGGTAGCGATAGCCCACCAAATTGACGTCGGTGTAAACCGCGTCCTCAGTGACGACATTGTAGAGATTAGTGTCTGCAATGACTGCTCTGATCGAGTCCAGAAGTTCCTGACGCTGGATGAGCGATCCGCCTCTGGTGAACCGGATCGTCACGTCGAATGGTTTGTAGACCTTGTTGAATGACTCGAACTGGCCGCCCTCGAGAGGGTAGTCCACGATCTGGAACTGTTGGTCGAAATCGAAGGATACGACATTGTCCGCCGCGACTATCGGTATGACGCCGAAATAAATGCCCCATGGCGCCCGAAGGAACCCAGCGGCAAGAGACACCGCGTCCTGCGTCAGCAGGCCTACAACATCCGGGAAATTGAATACCGGAAGCCCGGGGATGCTGAAGCCCGCCATCAGTTAGACCCGGAGTTCGCGAGGTTTGCCATCGACGACCGCTTGACGGCAGCCGCGATGTTGGCCGCAATCTGGGTGGCGTCACCGTTCGGGACGCTGATATTAATCGCGTCGATGTTCACGTTCGTGCTGCCAACCCCTTGGTATCGCGAGACGCCGGCAGCGGCGGCACCCATGAAGGCGCTCCATCCGTTCGTGCGAACCTGCGCCAAGGCATAATCGATCTGGGCTTGCCACGTCGACGGGTCGCGAGCATCCAGACCCGTGGCCTTCGTGAACGCATCCCCGAGACCGGCGTTTGGATACTGCTTGGAGACGCCGCCGTAATGGAGCTGATAGTCGCCAAACGAACTGCCCTTATCGCCGGCATAAGCGTTACCCAAACCTTCGTGCCTAGCGACTAGAACAGCGGTATCTGGATCAATACCAAGCGCGGCGGCCTTCTGGCGGATATAGGCTTCTTGGTCCGAGACGCTTGCAGTGCCTGTGGTGGCCGCCGACGCCCCAGAGCCGCCCTGCAGGTTCCGCACGACATCGCTGATAAATCCACCAATAGCCGCACCGACGCCGGCTGGGTTCGCAAGGCCTGCGGCAAGAGACAGGTCCTTGTCAAACCCGGCGTTCTGAAGGGTGTCGACATCGCCTGAAAGGATCGGAGCGACGTTCTCTCCAAAGATGTTTCCGGCTTGGGTGCTCGCGGTCTGGACCAAGTGCTGAAACTTGGTGTTGAGGTCTTGCGAATTTTGGATCGACTGGGTTGTCGGGGCAGGCGCCTGCGCCAGCCGTGCCCCAGCATTACCAGACAACAGCAGATTTTCAAGGCCACCAAGACCACCCTGCTCGAGCAGATAAGCAGTCGACTGGCGGCCGTACTGTTTCTCATAGATCGCGGCGGCGCGAGCGACATCACTCAAATACTGCGACGTCGTTCCAGTAAGATCGGGAGTGACCCCGGACTGCCCGAACAATCGTAGCAATGTTGGCGGCAGAGATATGGCGTTTGTTCTGAGGCCAACCAGTTGGTCCGAGGCGGCATGAATAGCGCCAGCGGCGCCATCGGCGGTGTCACCTACAGTCGCCGCGGCATTCTGCCAACGCGCCAGTTCCTGAGCACTGATGCCAAGATTGGCGCTCAGATTCCCCAGAGCGACGTTCGACGACACAACGCCCGCTACGAAATCCTTGATCGAATTCGCGCCCAGCAAGACCCCGAAAAACCCGAGTGCCGACTTCGTAATCCGATCGATCGCACTCGAGGCGAACTTCGATGAGTCCTCGATGTCCTTGCCAGCGGCCTTCGCCGCGTCGCGCGTCTTGAGGAACGCGGCGGCCGCTTGCTTTGAGCCCTTGTCAAAGTCGCTAGGGTCAAGGCCCAGCGTGACGATCAAGGAGTCGACAACAGTTGCCACTTAGGTCTCCTTGGGGGCCATCAGACGGCGGTTGTGGCCATCGACGGCGATCATTTCGAGGAGATCGAAAACGTCCTCGACACTCAGTTTTTCGGAGCAGTCTGCCCAGGATGCTTTGCCGGCCGAGACCACCCCGGCGACTGTTCTGGGGAGATTGGGATAGTCGAGGAGCTCGACGTCTGCTCGTCCGATGTCGACTTCAACGGGGCGTCGTTCTCGAAAAAATCTATGTGAAGTTTCAGCGCCTCCCCGCGCAATAGGAAGAACGTGCCGATTTCCTCGATGTCGTCTGCGGTGCGTTTGCGAATTACGCTGGGCTCGACCACTTCAACGCAGTTCATCAACTCGTCGAGCAGTGGAACTGCCTTCTGCTCGTCGCCAAGATAGAGCAGTGGCATACCCGCGCTGATCAGGGCTTGAACGGACGCCATACCGCCAGTCACGACCTCTTGTGGCAGCGTCACGCCCATCTTGGCGAGGATGAACAGCAGTCGCGTTGCCCAACGCTCTGCCTGGAGCGCCGGCATTTCGGTGATGCGGAACGTCTTGTCCTTATCTCGACCTTCGGCCGAGATGGTGATTTCGACTGTTTTGCGCGCCATTAGATCGGCACCGCCAGCACGGATTCCCACGTGATCGAGTATTTCCGAGGCTTGATCAACTTACCGACCGATGGGACTGGAGGATAGTCGGTCAGGAATCCTTTGGTCGATCGGTAGGCACGTCCCAGCGCCTTGAGGGCAGTGTAACCGTTCGCCGTCAGCGAGTCCCGGTTCTGCCGCTGGATCGCGGCCCATTGCTCGAAAATCGCGTTGGAAGCCGAGTCGGACTGTAGAGTGATGTTCTGCTTGACGGCGACCAAGACGAAGCCGCCCGACAGGATACCATCGACTCCCATCAGGGTCTCGGTGATCACCTGCTGGTCGACATCGTAAATGTCATCCGCGGCGAAGCCCTGCAGCTGCTGGGGCGAAGAAAACAGCCCGGGGATTGTGAGGGTGATGAGCGCCGTTGCGCCGGTGAGGCTGGCCATGATGGGTGTCCCTTACTGAATTTCGATGGACGAGAGGACGATGGCCTGGACGGCTTGACCGTCAGTGTACCAGAGATTGATCTCGGGGCTCTGGCGCGCCTGTCGCACACTGGGCGATGCATCGAGCACCTGCAGATACCAGCCCTGATTCTGGATCACGTCGTTGACCTTGGTCCCGGCCGCCGCGTTGACTTCGGCAATCTGTGCGGCAGACAGTGTCACGCCAGCCCGGATCACACCGGCATTGAGCGCGGCATTGATCGGATCGTCGCAGGCTGCTTTGATCAGTTCGTAGCCGTTCTGATTGTATGGAACGGAGTTCGTGTTGACCAGCAGTTCCATCAGCGCGAGCTGGAGAGCGTTGTTCAGCCAAATCTGGTCGACATAGCTGTCGAGCCATTCGAATGGACCCGAGACCGAGCCGGGCTGGAATTCCAAGAACTGCTGCGCCGCCGTCGCGTAGGCGCCGTAGAAATTGTAGCCGTTGGCGATGAGGTTAGCCGCCGAAGTTTCATCGGTGACACTTGCGACCAGGCCGGTCTGACCCTTGAAGGCAGTCGTGATGCGCCCGTTGGTGGCCTCATAATCAATCGAGGCGATCATGCCGCAGACGAAGGCTGCAAGGTGCTGGTTGCCAACCTCATAGACCGGAGCGGTGCCGCTCGAGTCCGCGGCCTTGAGGATATTGCCGAGGCTCGTAGTGGCGTTGTCGCTCTCGGTTGGGGTGACGTCGTGGTCCCATGCCACATAGAGCCAGCGATCGTTCTGGCCGTTGACCCACGACGCGAAAGCCTGCTTCTGAACATTGCCGACGCCGCCATCGGGATCGAACTGGGTCATGAAGCTTGCCCAGTTCTGCGTGATGCCGGCGATTGCCGTCATGAAGGCCGCGGGCGACGCCGCCGCAGCACCCTGGGAGAGAACCGCGCCAGTCGCCTGGGTAAGGAACAGCGAGGCTGCCGCCGAGCCCGTAGCGAACGCCACCGTCGACGCCGGGCCGGCAATGCCCGACGTAATATCGAAACCGCCGGAGATCGAGTCATAAGCCACGCCGATTGCGGTGCCCGACGCGGTGATTGTGGTCGAGCTCGCCGTCTGGCTGGTCTGGACGTAATAGGTCCCGGTGAGGCCGGTGCCGGAGTCAAGGCCGGTGATCTGCGTGCCAGACGTGACGCCGGAGCCCGAAAGGGTCTGGCCAACTGACACGGTGCCCGAGCCAACCGCGGTGACGGTCAGCAGGCCATACGTGGTGCTCACAGTCGTGCTTGGGGTCACCTGTGCGATGGAGACCGCATAGGTGCCGATCCCGCCCGGGGTGCCGCTCAGCTGCGATGTAATTTCAGTGCCAGCCGAAACGCCGGTGCCGGACAGAACCGAACCGGGCACGAGGACGCCCGACCCAACTGCCGTCACATACATGACGTTGCCGGCGATTGAGGCGGTGACGGAGGCACTCTCCGCCGCAATTGAGCCGGTTACGGACGCCTCGGTGGGCTCGCTCGCATTCAGCTGGGTCTGAAGCAGCGCCGCGGCCGACGAGAAGCTGGTTGCAGCGGACAGATCAATCGAGGCCGCCGTGTGATCGTAGCCGTCCATCGTGACGGTCAGGGAACCGGTCAGGGCTTTCAGTTCAGCGAGAGTGAGACCACTGGCTTTCCCGCCACGGAGATAAGCCGCCGCAGCCGCCGAGTTGTATTGCGCGAACAGGATGGCCGACGGCTTCTTGGTCGAGTTGTCGAAGCCAGCGAAATAGACCTGAGCCGTCGCGACCTCAGGGGCCGCGGGCCCGAAGAAATTAGCCACTGACACGCCGTCATTTGGGAATGACAACACCTGTCCGATGGGGACGCGAGTGCTCTGCGTCAACACCATGCCGAGCAGGGCCAGCGCCGTGCCGCCAGCACTCAGCACAGAGGGGTTCACCGCAACAAGTGCGCTCGCGGGTATAGTGGTCATGGAGTAATTCCTTCCAAGGGGGTCTTAGGCCGGATAGGCCACGTCCACGTCGATGATGCCGATGTCGAGCACGTCAGCGAACTGCTGGGGCAAATCGGAAACTTGTTCGTTCACCTGCATGATCGCGTCCACGGTCCAGCGGTTCTCTGTTTGCTGCTCGCCGTTACGCCACGCCAACTGCCGAGGCTCGCTGGTGTAGAGCGGCGCCACGCCATAAGGCGCAAGATAATCGACCCCATAGGCGTCGCGCCATAGGGTAGTGAACTTCTGCGCCATGTCGGCCGACAGGTTCAGGTCCATGCTGTGGAAGTCACACTGGATCGTCAATCTAGTCGGTTGCAGGATCGTCTCGGTGCCACTGGCGATAGCTTCGGAGCCGATGGTTTGAGACGCGCTCACTGTGTAGGTGCCGACGCCACCCATTCCAGATCCGAGAGCGGTGATTGTGGTTCCCGTTGCGATCCCTGCCCCGAAGAGCGTCTGGCCAATGGCAATCGTCCCGAACGCGATCGAGGTGACGGTGATGACCGTTCCCGCGATTGATCCGACAAACGATACGTCCGCGAAGGAGTCGGTGTTGGTCTCGAGCCGCTCCCTGAGGATCGGTGTCGTCACCACGAAGTTGGGGCTTTTTGGCTCCGGGGTTCGATTGTTCTGACCTGCGACAACCTCCAACGGCGACACGTTGGAGAGGATCGCCAGCAGGAAGTTACGCAGCCCCGTCTGGACGTCGGACTGCATCAGAAGGTCTCAAGGTTCGCATTGTTGGCAGCGAGGACGAAAGCCCCATCCTGGACCGCGTAAGGGATGCCTGTGCCCTCGGAGTGAATCGACCAATCGACCTGTCCGGGGTCAATCCCGCGAGTGTCCCATTCTGCTGTCCACGCCACCGCAGGCGAGACCGGCGCCGTCATTTCAATGCTCACGGTCTGTTCTGCGCCGCCCTGCTGAAAATCAAGATGCACCGATGCACCGGAGGGCTGTGTCACCGCTCCGTTTTTGTCGTAGAACGTCGAGGCAAAATAGGCCGTCGCCCCGCGAAACACCGTGACCAGATTGCCGGGGATCATGAGAAGCCAACCGATGTGTCGATGCTTGGACCAGTGACCGCGGTATCCACATCCAGCGTCGAAACTGCCGTCTGGGCGCTGGGGCTCGTCACGTC
>Ga0208589_1000033_pt1 | contig 70849 bp, 61 predicted proteins | sample NGESurshal092012_2_FD_184486 | JGI IMG/M metagenome (GOLD analysis project Ga0208589, IMG submission 184486) | Arctic peat soil microbial communities from Barrow, Alaska - NGEE Surface sample F53-2 shallow-092012 (SPAdes) | ecosystem: Environmental > Terrestrial > Soil > Wetlands > Peat ...
TGATCGAACTGCGCCGACGCGGACGTCACGCCATGCTCGCCATCGTCGGCGGTCCTTCGGGGCCGGACGGTAAGGCGACTCTTGCGAAGTTACACAGACGAGTCGCCGAGGCGGGGGTCATCGATCAAGTGAAGTTCGTCGCGCCTCAAGCACACCAACTTCTGTCGTCGTGGATGCGGGCCGCCGACGTCACGTTGGTGCCGTCGCGCGCGGAGAGCTTCGGGCTCGTCGCGTTGGAGTCTTCGGCCTGCGGCACGGCGGTCGTCGCGAGCGACGTCGGAGGATTGTCAACGCTCATTGAAGAAGGCGTGAACGGCTACTTGGTGGGTGAACGTGACGTCTCTCTCTGGGCCGACGTCGTGGAACTGGCGCTCGACTCTGATGGTGAGACGGCGATGTCCAACACGGCGGTGCTACGAGCTCGCCAGTACACCTGGCGCCGGGCAGCCGAGTCGTTGGCCGCACTCATCGACCAGCTCGCTTCTGAGAGCCTCGTCCGCTGTTAGGTGACGCGCGCACCTCTCAGTGACGCCGACGCGGCTTCGCGTCTCGACGAAACGCTCAAAAAATGGTCCGAATTGTGGCACGCCAGCTCCTTCGTCGGAGAGATCGAACATCAGCCTTTGCCGGACGACAGGGGTCACTTTCACTGGTTGATTCGACTGAGGGGGGAGGAGAAGGACGTCATCACGCTCTGGCTCTCACTTCGCCAGAGGACCGTCTACGCAGAAACGGAACTCATGCCCGCGCCCGAGGAGAACCGCGAAGAGCTCTATCGGTATTTGATGGTGAAGAACCACGAACTTCGAGAACTCCACCTCGCGATCGGCCCGGAAGCGGGTATCTATCTCGTCTCCCAGATTCCCATCCATGAGCTCACGGTCGAACGACTGGACGAACTGGTCGGAGCGACCGTGACCTACGTCGACGAGATCTTTCCAACCGCGATGACGATGGGGCTCGGCTCGATCTATCGCCGAAGGAAGAAGCACTGAGGGTGACCTTGTAGCGTTACGGCGTGGCTTTCAAACTCATCATTGTCGGCGGCGGTCGCATGGGATCGGCCTTCGCCGAAGGACTACTCGGCGCGAAGTGGTGTGCATTTAGTGAGCTCGCGATCGTCGAAAGCGCGCTCGAACAGCGCACCTCGCTCGAACAACGCTTTCCCGGCGTCGCGGTCTTGGCGTCTATGGAACTTGCGGACGTGGACGTCGGAACTGGCGTCGTCCTCTGTGTGAAGCCCGAGTACGCAGAGAGCGTCGCGCGCGCAGTAGGCGCCTCGGGCGTGACTCGGCTTCTCTCGGTCGTGGCCGGACTCTCCACGGCGCGTTTGGAAGCGGTCTTTCCGCAACCGGTCGCCGTCATCCGTTCGATGCCCAACACGCCGGTGCTCGTTCGTAAGGGGGCGACCGCCATCGCTGGTGGGTCGAACGTGACGAGCGACGATCTCGACTGGGCGGAGTCCATCCTCGGCGCCGTGGGTATCGTCGTTCGCGTCACGGAGCGCAATATCGACGCCGTGACGGGGCTTTCGGGACCAATGCCGGCGTACCTGTACATGGTCATCGAGGCTCTCATTGAAGCCGGTGTGCACCAGGGACTCTCGCGCGAGGTGTCGCGTCAACTCGTGGTCGCGTCGTTCGAAGGTTCGGCGGCATTACTCAGTGAGACGGGGGAGTCGCCGGAGGAATTACGCGCCCAAGTCACCTCACCGGGTGGAACGACCGCGGCCGGGCTCCGGGTTCTCGAATCGCGGGCCGTTCGCGCGGCGTTTCTCGACGCCGTCGCGGCCTCAGCGGAGCGCAGCCGCCATCTAGGTCGCTGACGACCGCTCCAGTAACGTGGTGAGATGGCGACGCCGCGTCTTCGCTCGAAGAAGCTCTCCGAACCCACCATCGCTCGACTGCCCGTCTATCAGCGCATCGCCGAGGGCTGGTTTCAACGCGGGGTCTCGAAGATCGACTCAAAGCAAATTGGTGAACTCGCGGGCGTGACCGCGACCACGGTTCGCCGAGACCTGGCGGGACTCGGCTCCTTCGGCACTCGAGGTGCGGGTTACGACACCAGTGTCCTCATCGAGCGCATCGCCGAAGCCCTCGGTCACGACCGCCTCTACGACGTGGTGGTCGTCGGCATCGGCAACCTCGGTCGCGCGCTCGTGAACTCGTCCAATTTCTTGATCCGCGGCGCCCGTCTCGTCGCCCTCTACGACAACGATCCCGAGATGATCGGCCACGAGGTGGCTGGCTTGATCGTCCAACCGCTCAGCGATCCCATTCCTCCCGCGACCGTCGGCGTCATCTGCACGCCCGGCTCCGCGGCCCAGGAAGTCGCCGATCGCATGGTCGAAGCGAACATTCACGCCATCTTGAACTTCGCGCCCCAGGTGGTGACGGTGCCCCTCGGTACGGCCGTGCACTACGTGGACTTCTCCATTGAGTTGCAGATCCTCATGTACCACCTGAATAACGGCACGGGGCCCTTGGGTGGGGGACTACTGCACTCCTTAGGCATCGCCAGCACCAATCCACTGCGCGCGTCGTAGCATGGAAAGGACCTTGGAGACGACGTGGCACTGATATCGGTTGGGATTGATCACGAGCACGCCTCGCTCGATCTCTTAGAGCGCGCCACGGTGCCCGAGCACGAGTGGGCGAAGATGTTGCGGACCCTCGTGAGCCACCGCAATATCCACGAAGCCGTCTTCGTGTCCACGTGCCTTCGCACCGAAGTCGTCGCCGTCATCGACCGCTTTCACGGTGCCATCGACGAGATCACTGAAACACTGGCCGAAGTGACGGGACTATCCAAGGACGAATTCGAGGACCGACTGACGGTCAACTTCGAACACGACGTCGCGACGCACCTCTTCAGTGTGGCCGCGGGCCTCAAGTCCGTCGTGCCCGGCGAGTTCGAGATTCTCGGTCAATTGCGTCGTGCCCTCGAACTGGCCGTCGAAGAGCAGAGTGCCGGCAGCGAGGTCACTGACATCTTCCAGCGCGCCATCGCTTCGGGACGACGGGTTCGCGCCGAAACGGCGATCTCCAGGGGAACGACGAGTTTCGCCCGGGCCGCCGCGTCCGCCGCGATCGACGAACTCGGCGAGGAGTTGGCTGGCGCGCACGTCGTCGTTCTCGGGGCCGGTCAAATGGCCACCGGTGTCGTGAAGAGCTTGCTGGCGGTAACGCCAAAACTGACGAGACTAACCGTCCTCAATCGAACGCTCGAGCGTGCCGAGACACTTCGCAACGACGTCAGCGACGATCGCGTCGTCGTCGACTCCCTCGATACTGCCGAGCAGCACCTTCGCGGCACGCGGTTGCTCGTGAGTGCGCTCGAAGTCTCCGTGCCAGTCCTCGCGAGAGAGCACTTCGGTGACTTCGAGGGTGAGATGTTGATCGTCGACCTTGGCGTACCGCGCGCCATCGCCAGTGACGTCAGCGACTTGGCGAGTGTGCGACGCATCGACATCAGTGACCTGCGCGAACGCGTCGAGCGAGCACTCGGCGACCGCCGTGAAGCTATCGACGCGGCTGAGGTCATCGTCGCCGAAGACGTCGAGCGATTCTTGACCGAGCAGCGCGCTCGAGGCGCCGCCGTCATCGTTCGAGAGTTGCGCGACCACTTCGACGAGGTCGTCTCGGGAGAGATCGCCCGACGAGGCAATGATCTCGAGGACTTGACGCCTGAGCAGCGCGAGACGGTCGTCTCACTCGTTCGCTCCGTCGTCGCGAAGATTGCCCACCGTCCTACCGTGGCACTAAAAGAAGCTGCCGGCACCGATCAGGGGACCCGACTCAGTGAGGCCACGCGCAACCTCTTCGATCTATGACGCTTCGCCTCGCGACGCGTCGCTCACCGCTCGCGATCATTCAAGCGCGCTACGTGCAAGGACGGCTTGCCGACAAGGGTGTCGAGAGCGAGTTGGTCTTGATGGAGACGAAGGGTGACCGTGAGTCGGGCGCCGATCTCGCGACCATGGGTGGCGAGGGTCTCTTCGCCGTAGAGATCCAGTACGCGCTCTTGAACGGTGAAGCCGACGTCGCGGTGCACAGTGCCAAGGACCTTCCCAGTTCGACGCCCGAAGGGCTCGCGCTCGTCAGCGTGCCCGAGCGGCGTGACGCCGCCGACGTGCTGGTGGGGCGATCGCTGGCCGGACTGGGTCCCGGGGCGACCGTCGCGACGGGTTCACCACGTCGTCGGGCCCTGTTGCTCGAACGCCGACCGGACATTCGCGTCATAGGGCTTCGCGGCAATATGACGAAACGTCTCGAGACGGCGGGAAAGAATGGCGTCGACGCGATCGTCGCCGCGATGGCCGCGATCGAACGGCTCGAGGGCATCGAGCTCGTCAGCGAACGACTCGATCTGTCGTGGTTCGTACCCCAAGTCGGCCAAGGCGCCCTCGGCCTTGAAGCGCGCGTTGACGACGACGACGTCCGTGAGATCTTGCGAAGCATCAACGACGAAGCTGCGTTCAAAGCCGTCGTCGCCGAGCGCGCGTTCCTCGAAGAGCTCGGCGCGGGCTGCTCGATTCCTGCGGGGGCCAACGCTGACGTGGACGGCGAGACGGTGACGTTGCGCGGCGTGATGATCGCGCCCGACGGATCGAAAAGCGTGCGTGCCGAACTCGTGGGCACCGATCCCCACCAAGTGGGAAGTGACCTCGCGCGACTGCTCCGCGACGACATGGGTGGCGGAGCGCTGCTCGGCTGGGAATCGTAGGACTCGTGCGCGTCGTCGTGACGCGAGAAGTGGGTTACAACGACGCGCTGACGTCGTGGCTCCCCGAGGGCGTGAAGGTTGTCGAGGTTCCTCTCACGACGACACGGTTCTATGACGGACAAGAGGTCCTTGCAACTCTTCGCGCCAGCGAGCACTACGGAACGTTTGGTGCGCTCGTCGTCACCAGCGCGCGCAGCGCACTTTACGTGGCGCTGGCTCGTGAAGGACTGAGAGAGGGCGGCACGGTCCTGAGCGTTGGATCGGCGACAGCGAAGGCCCTCGAAAATGAAGACGTTGACGTGGACGTCGTGGGAGAGAGTGGGGCGGCCGATCTCGCTCCCACGATCACCGAGGGTCCCGTCCTCCTTCTTGGGGCCGTTCGGATGCGTGAAGAACTGATGTCGGCGTTGACGAAGAGGGGCGTCGACGTCACGACGCTCGCCTGTTACGAGACGTTGCCGGCGGTCTTGACGAGTGACGATGAATCATCGATTCGTGACGCGGACGTGATCTTCGTCGGGGCTCCCTCGGCGTGGAACGTCGCGAAAACGTTCGTTCCCGACGCAGCGTGGGTGGTCGTACCGGGAGCCACTACGGGTGACGCGGTCCGACATGACCACGAACGCGTCATCGAAGGATGGGGCCCCGAACTGCGAGAACATTTAGGCGCTCTTTAGCAAAGGCCTGGAAGGGTTTAAGAGGCTTAGGAATAGTCTGGGTACGTGTTTCCTGCCCAGCGCCCTCGGCGCCTCCGTCGCACGCCCATCATACGCCGACTCGTGGCCGAAACGACCCTCTCGCCGAGCGACTTCGTCGCTCCACTCTTCGTCGCCGAAGGTCTGGGCGAACCCAAGCCGATCCTCTCGTTGCCCGGCCACTACCAGCACACGCTCGCCTCACTCCACGACGAAGTGAAGGCACTCGTGAGTTCCGGCGTCAGCGGCGTCATTCTTTTTGGTGTACCCGAGACCAAGGACGAGTTCGGAAGTGCCGCGTGGGACCCGAAGGGCGTCGCGCAAGTGGCGCTTCGATCGTTGCGTGACTCCTTTGGCGACGACATCGTCCTCATGGCCGACCTCTGTCTCGACGAGTACACGAGTCACGGTCACTGTGGCGTCCTTCGCACCGACGGCACCATCGACAACGACGCCACCCTCGAGCTCTACGCGCGCGTCGCCGTCGCCCAGGCCGAAGCAGGCGCGGCCGTCGTCGCGCCCAGCGGCATGATGGACGGTCAGGTCGCGGCCATTCGCGGCGCGCTCGACGAGGCGAGCTACGACGAGACCATCATCCTCGCCTACGCGGCGAAGTACGCGAGCGGACTCTACGGACCTTTTCGCGAAGCGGTCGGTGTCGAGATCAAGGGCGGTGGTGACCGAAAGGCCTACCAACAGGACTCGAGGAACCGTCGCGAGGCGTTGCTCGAAGCGCGCGCTGACGTCGAACAGGGTGCCGACATCATCATGGTGAAGCCCGCCATGACCTACCTCGATATCGTGAGCGATCTCCGCCGTGAACTCGACGTGCCGCTCTGCGCGTACCACGTCAGTGGCGAGTACGCCATGGTGAAGGCCGCCGACGCGAACGGCTGGATCGACGGCACGGCCGTCGCGATCGAACAACTGACGGCGGTGCGGCGCGCCGGCGCGGACTTCGTCTTGACCTACTTCGCTCGAGAGTTGGCGGAGGAGCTAAGTCGTTGAGTTCGAATACGTCGTGGCTTGAACGAGCTGAGGTAGTCATTCCCGGAGGCGTGGATTCACCGGTGCGGTCGTTTCGCTCGGTGGGCGGCACGCCGTACACCGTCGCGAGCGGTGAGGGCGCCGACGTGGTTGACGTCGAAGGGAACCGGTACCTCGACTACGTCCAGTCCTACGGCGCGTCCCTCCTCGGCCACGCGCACCCGACCATCGTGTCGGTCCTGCGTGACGCCGCGACGAAGGGCACGACCTTTGGTGCGCCGACGCCCGGCGAGGTCTTGCTCGCCGAGGCGATGACGTCGCGCGTTCGTGGCCTCGAACAGGTTCGCCTGGTCTCTTCAGGAACCGAAGCCGTCATGAGTTGCGTACGACTCGCGCGAGGGTTCACCGGACGCGACAAGGTCGTCAAGTTCGACGGCTGCTACCACGGACATTCCGACGCGTTGCTCGTCGCGGGCGGCAGTGGCGTCGCCCAGATGGGTCTTCCTGGATCAGCCGGGGTCACCGCCGGTGCCGTCGCGGACACCATCGTCGCGCCCTACAACGTGGTCCCGACGTTGGACGAGAACGTCGCGGCTGTCTTGGTCGAACCCGTCGCGGCGAACATGAACCTCGTCGCGCCGCTGCCCGGCTTTCTCGAAGGGCTCCGCGTCGAGTGCGACCGCGTGGGGGCGTTGCTGATCTTCGACGAAGTGATTACGGGCTTTCGCCTGGCTCAGGGCGGCGCGGAGGAGTACTTCGGCGTCACGCCCGACCTCTGGTGCTTCGGCAAGGTCATCGGTGGGGGACTCCCTGTCGGTGCCTTTGGGGGATCGAGGAAAGTGCTCGCGTCGCTGTCGCCGCTCGGTCCCGTCTACCAAGCGGGCACGCTGTCGGGTAATCCGCTGGCCACGGCCGCGGGCGTCGCGGTACTCGAGCACGTGACCCCGGACGACCTCGCCATACTCAGTGAACGCGTCACGAACTTCGCTCGCGAACTCCAAGAAGCCATTCGCGCTGAAGGTCTCTTCGCGTTGACGCCGAGTGTTGGTGCCTTGATGGGGCTGTACCTCGCGGAAGAGGAGTTCACTGCACCGACGAACTTCACCGAGGCGAAGATTCTGTGTGAAAACGGGCTGTACCGAAAGTTCTTCCATGAGATGTTGCGGCGCGGCGTCGCCCTCGCGCCCGGTGCCTACGAGATCCTCTTCGTCTCGCTCGCGCACACGAGGGCGGACTTGGAGCGAACGGTGAGCATCGCCGCCGACGCGGCGAAAGCGGTCCGGTCGTGACGACGCTTCGAAGCGAAGATTGGTCCGTCCGACCGTCCTTCGAAACCAACGGCCCGACCTCGCCGATCGTCCTCATTGCGGATGACGTCGGCCTCACGCAATTGGCGGGTATCCCGCCCGTGGTGTGGCAGACGCGGTGGAGCGAACTGACGAACCTCGAACTGGTGCGCTTCGCGCACCAAATGGCGCTCTTCGCGACGGTGGGCGACGTTCGCTACTGCTGGCGCCATCGGGAGTTGAACGACTTCGAAGCAGTTCGCACGGTCGTGTTGGAACACGGCGGAACCGTGACCCATCGCCGCCGTCGAGCGGGCGTGCTCGCGATCGTCGCCGCCGTGTTAGTCGCGATGTTCGCTGGCGGTCTCGCGGCGTTGCTCAATCGAGGCAACGGCGCCGCAACCGAGCTGGCCGACGTGAAGGCAGCGAATCTCACGTTGAAGGACTTGCCGAGCAGCTGGTACTCGACGACGAACTCGATCTTGAACGACCTCGTGCCACCGAGCGGCCAGGTCTTCACGTCGACGACGACGACGAGCGCGCCGGCGAAGAATTCGGCCTTCACCGTCGCCGCGGGTGTCTTTCAGACGTGTCTCGGCGTCACGAACAAGTATGACCGCGTCTACGGATTGGCGGGCCAACAAGCCGACTACCAGGTGTCCTCGCCGGTCTTCACCACCAACTCACTCGGCGGCTTAGAAGTCGCCTCCACCTCGCAGTACTACAAGACGACGTCCATGGTCCAGAGGGACACCAGAGAGATGTCGATGAAGAACTTTGGCGAGTGCATGGTCGATTCGAGCGCGGCGCTCATTCTCTCGGGTCTCGGTCAGACCAACGCGGGCACACCGGGCGCGACGAACTGGACGCCCGTCACCTTCACCAAAGGCTGGACGCGCGGTGGCGTGGTGACCTTGAGTGTGCCCGGCGTCACGTCAAAGTTGCAACTGGTGGAAGCGGTCATCACGAAGGGCCACTACGAGATCACCTTGAGCGCCCTCGTCGGATCGTTCGCGAAAGCGAAGTTCACATTGAACGACCTCGTCAACACGCTGCTCTCGCGCACGACGACGTCCTCGTCGAAAGCGGTTTAGCTCAGCGCCTTTTGGGGCTCGGATTCAGCGAAGACTAGGTCCCACGCCTGATCGGGAATGGCGTTCGCGAGTCTCGACACGGCGCGGTAGCCGATCTCAGCGGGACCCTTTTCGTCGTTACTCATCAGGTTCGCCATGACCGCCAACAGCTCTCGCATGACGGGAGCGACACGTAGTCCGAGTCCCACGCAGGCCTGGAGGATCTTCGGTTCGGAGATCAATCGAACGAAGCCGCGCGCCACCTTGAAGTAATCGCCGTAGGCCGCTTCGAGGCGCTCGTCGTAGAGACGGAGTATCGACGCGTCGTTGTCGAGAAGAGCTTCGCCAAGTACCGACGCCGCCAAGCGTCCCGACTCGTAGCCGTAGGCGATACCTTCGCCGTTGAAGGGATTGACCATGCCGGTGGCGTCGCCGATCGTGAGCGTGTTCTCGCCAACACGCGGTCCAATTGACAGTCCCATGGGCAGGCGACCACCCGTCGGCGGACCCTGACACGTGTCGTCGTTGAGACCCCACTCGTCGGCCACTTGGGCGACGAAGTACTCCTGGAGCTTCGTCGTGTTGACGCCCTTCCAGGCGCCACCCGTGGAGAGGAGACCCACGCCCACGTTGACGCGACCATCGCCAAGGGGGAAGATCCATCCGTACCCGGGTACGACCTCACCGTTGGTGTCGCGGATGTCGAGGTGCGAGTCGATCCACGGTTCGTCGTGGCGATCACTCGTGTAGTACCCGCGAAGCGCCATCCCCATGGGCCAGCTGCGGTTGCGCGTGACGCCGAGCTCTCGGCCGAGTCGCGAGTTCTGTCCGTCACCCACGACGAGGTAGCGGCCTCGAATCTCCGCTGTTGCTCCCGTGTCCTTGTCCTTTACGACGACGCCCGCCGCGCCGACGAGTCCTCCGACGGAGGCGGGGGTCGGATCCAGCAGGTCGAGGGCCTCGACACCGTTCAGGACGTCGGCGCCGTACTTCTCAGCGTGTTCGGCGACGAGACCGTCGAGATTGAAGCGCGTGATGGTGTAGCCGTAGTTCGGGAATTTCGGATGTTCGGGCCAGTTCATCTCGAGTGACGCGCCAAAGCCGAAGGCGCGAAGTCCGTTGTATTGGTGGCCATTCGCGGCGACGATGCCTTCGAGGCCCATCTCGCTCAATTGGTACACGGACCTAGGTGTCAGTCCGTCACCGCACGTCTTCTCACGAGGGAAGTGTTTCTTCTCGATCAGACATACCGACCAGCCGGCCTGGGCCAGCCAGTACGCGCAGGCCGAACCCGACGGTCCGCCGCCGACGACGACGACGTCGTAGATCGTCGGTTTTGCAGCGACCTCGCGCAGGGTTTTCACCGCACCAGCCTAATGGGGGTGGACATCACTACTTATGAGGGCAAGGATGTCCCTGAGTCGCTGGCCAGTGAGGCTTCATCGACGAATCGACCTCGCCCGACCTGGTAGAAATGATGGACGTGGACCAGTACTTACCAATACTGGGGCTACTCATACTCGGAGTGCTGTTCGCGTCGGGCTCGTTCGTAGCGTCAGGATTACTGGCGCCGCACAAACGCCCGACGGACGCGAAGCTCGCGCCGTACGAGTGTGGGATTGTCCCCGAGATCGAACCGCCCCAGCGCTTTCCAGTGCGGTTCTACCTCGTGGCAATGATCTTCGTCATCTTTGACATCGAAGTCGTCTTCATGTACCCCTTCGCCGTTGTTTTCCGCCAACTGCGCGGTTTCGGTCTCATCGAGGTCCTGGTCTTCTCGCTCGCCGTCTTCGCGGCATTGCTCTTTCTGGTCGCCGAAGGCGCCCTCACCTGGGGTCCCGTGAAGCACCTCGTGCCCGGCTTGCCGTCACGTACGAGTTCCTCCACGATCGTGCGCATCGGCGCTGACGAAAAAGAAGTCGCGTAGTGGCCTTCGAAGATCTCCAACACAACTTCTTGACGGGCCAAGTCGAAGACTTGGTGCGCTGGGCCCGTCGCGCCTCCGTGTGGCCCGCGACCTTCGGTCTCGCGTGCTGCGCGATCGAGATGATGGCGGCGGGTGCCGCCGACTTCGACCTCGCGCGCTACGGCATGGAGGTCTTTCGCAACTCACCGCGCCAGGCCGACCTCATGATCGTCGCGGGACGCGTCTCGCAGAAGATGGCGCCGGTCCTTCGCCAGGTCTACGACCAGATGATGGAGCCCAAGTGGGTCATCTCCATGGGGGTCTGCGCCTCAACGGGCGGACTCTTCAACAACTACGCCATCGTGCAGGGCGTCGACCAGATCGTCCCGGTTGACGTCTACGCCCCGGGGTGCCCACCGAGTCCCGAGACGTTGATGCACGCGATTTTGACGCTCCACGAGCAGATCCGCACCGGTGAGATCCTCCAGCGCCGCAGCGAAGGTCGCCCCACGCACGTAGAAGACCAGTCGAACGTCTGGACGCCCGAAGTCCCCGTGGCCGTAAGGGTGGGAACGCCGAAGTGATCCCGCTTCCTCTTACGGCCCCCCCAGGCGTCGTTACCGCCGACGTGTTGGCGAGCGACCTCGGTTGCTTCCCGACGCTCGACGAGTACGTCCCCTTGGTGCAGTCGTTCAAGGACGACGGCTTCGAGATGTGCGTCGATCTCTGTGGCGTTGACTACCTCGAGCACTTAGACCGTCCGATGCCGGACTTCGTCATCCCGACGCGCTTCGAGATCGTCGTCAATTTACTCAGTCTGTCGAAGAAGCAGCGCGTTCGTATTCGCGTGCAGGCGGGCAACAACGATCCGGTCGTCGACACGCTCTTCGACGTCTATCCCGGCACCGAAGCGATGGAACGTGAAGCGTTCGACCTCTACGGGGTCCTCTTCAGCGGTCACCCCGACTTGACGCGCATCTTGATGCCCGAGGACTGGGAAGGTCATCCGCTTCGTAAGGACTACGCCGTCGGCAAGATTCCCGTGCAGTTCAAAGAAGCGCCAGGTCCCCGGTGAGCGATCCTACGATCCGCGTCGCTGAGCGCATCGAGTTGTTGACCGCGGAGACCTCCGAAGGCGCGCAGGGTCTCCAGGCGCGCACGCTCACGAAGACCGACGAACTCGGCCGCGAGGTCGGCGCCGTCCTTCGCACCAGTGGCCTCACGATGGACCCGAACGACGTCGACTTCGATCGACGCGACGACGAGACCATGATCATCAACATGGGTCCGGCGCATCCGTCGACGCACGGGGTGCTTCGCCTGATGCTCGAACTCGACGGCGAATTCGTCCTTCGCACCAAGCCCGTCATTGGCTACCTGCACACCGGTATGGAGAAGACCGGCGAAGTGCTGACCTACGTCCAGGGCGGCACCAACGTGACGCGCATGGACTACGTCAGTCCCATCTCCAACGAACTCGGCTACTCCATGGCCGTCGAGAAGCTCCTGAACATCGAAGTCCCTGATCGGGCGATCTGGATTCGCATGATGATGACCGAGCTCAACCGCATCGCGTCCCACCTCGTCTGGATGGCCACCAACGGCATGGACTTGGGCGCGACGTCGATGATGATCTACGGCTTTCGCGAGCGCGAACTGGTGCTGGCCTTCTTCGAGAAGACGACTGGCCTACGGATGAACCACAACTACGTGCGTCCCGGCGGCGTCGCGGCGGACCTGCCCGACGGCTGGGAAGACGACGTGTTGGTGATCTGCGACACGATCTACGAGCGCACCTTCGAGTACGACGAACTCTTGACGGGCCAGCCCATCTTTCGTGGCCGCATGGTCGGCGTCGCACCGATCACGGCCGAAGAGGCGTTAGCCCTCGGTGTCACGGGACCGCTGCTGCGCTCGACGGGCGTGCCGTGGGACCTACGTCGTTCGATGCCGTACCTCGCGTACGACAAGGTCGACTTCGACGTGATCGTCGGCACCTTCGGCGACAACTTCGACCGGTACGCCATTCGCCTCAACGAGATCCGCGAATCGGTGCGCATCGTGCGCCAGTGCATCGACATGATGCCCAAGGGCGACTACCGCAGCCAGGACCCCAAGGTGACGCCACCGCCGCGCGCGCGCATCGACGAGTCGATGGAGGCCCTGATCCACCACTTCAAGCTCTTCACCGAGGGATTCCAAGTGCCCGCCGGCGAGGTCTACAGCGCCATCGAGTCGCCGCGCGGCGAACTCGGTTGCTACATCGTCGCCGACGGCGGATCCAAGCCCTATCGCATCCACGTGCGCGCGCCGAGTTTCGTCAACATGCAAGCAGTGCCGCTGCTCATGCGCGGGGGATCGGTCTCGGACGCGATCACCGTCATCTCGTCGGTGGACCCCATCATGGGTGAGGTGGACCGATGAGTCACCTACGCGTCGAACTGCGCCAACGCGCCGAAGAGATCGTCGCTCTCTACCCGCGCCCACGCTCGGCGATGCTGCCGCTGTTGCACCTCGCGCAAGAACAAGACGGCTACGTCAGCCCCGAGGGCATCGCCGAAGTCGCCGAGCTGACCGGCACCACCACGGCCGACGTGCGCGGTACCGCCGCCTTCTACGACATGTTCCATCTCGAGCCCGTTGGTAAGTACGTCGTCGGCGTCTGTACCAACATCGCCTGTCTCTTGTCCGGGGGACTCGAACTCCTCGAGCACGCGAGCGCGACCTTGGGTTGTGCCGTCGGCTCGACGTCGGACGACGGACTGTTCACGCTCGAAGAGGCCGAGTGCCTCGCCGACTGCAACTTTGCGCCCTGCGTGCAGGTGAATCACCGTTTCGTTCGTGCGACGACCTCAGAGGCCTTCGACACGCTCGTCGGAGAACTTCGCGACGGACGTCGCGATCACGACATCCCTGCCCACGGCACGCTCCTGCGCGTCCGCCGTGCGGGCGGCCTGTACGCGCCGAAGGGTGAGATCGCGACAGAGCGCCAAGAGGCGAAGGCCGCGCGCGATCAGCGCGCCGAGGAGACGAAGTAGTGGCCACGCTCGAAGCTCCCCGCATCGTCACCGCGCGTATCGACTACGACGACTCCTACACGCAGTCGCGTTTCCTCGCGACCGGCGGCTACGAAGGACTGCGCAAGGCCCTCACGATGTTCCCCGAGGCCGTCGCGCTCGAAGTCGACGAAGCGTCGCTGCTCGGCCGTGGTGGCGCGGGCTTCCCGGCTGGCCGTAAGTGGTCGATGTTGCGCAAGGCTCCCGTTTCCTACCTCGTCGTGAACGGCGACGAGTCCGAGCCTGCGACCTTCAAGGATCATCTGCTCCTCGAGCGCGACCCGAACGAGATCGTCGAGGGCATCATCATCTCGGCCTACGCGCTGCAGGTCAGCCAAGTCTTCTTCTTCGTGCGCGGCGAGTTCGCGCTCGGTCTCGAACGCGTCCAACAGGCCGTCAACGACGCGTACGAGTACGGCGCACTGGGATCGAAGATCTTCGGTTCGAACTTCTCGCTCGACATCGTGGTGCACCCCGGCGCCGGCGCGTACATCTGCGGTGACGAGACGGCACTCTTGGAAGCCCTCGAGGGTAAACGCGGCTTCCCGCGGATCAAGCCACCTTTCTTTCCCGCAGTCAACGGTCTCTACAACGAGCCCACCGTCGTCAACAACGTCGAAACGATGGCCAACATTCCCTGGATCGTCCTGAACGGCGGCGAGGCCTTCGCCGCCCTCGGCGCCGGTCGCTCCAAGGGCACGCGGCTCTTCGCGCTCGCGGGTCGGGTGAAGAATCCTGGCGTCTACGAAGTCGAGATGGTGAAGAACACCTTCCGCGATCTCATCTACGACCCCGCGCTCGGCGGCGGTCTCCTCGACGGCCACACCATCAAGGCGTTCATCCCCGGCGGGGTGTCGGCTCCTTGGTTCGGTCCTAACATGTTGGACACGCCGCTCGGACAGGACGAAGTGGGCGAGAAGGGCTCGATGCTCGGCTCCGGATCAGTCGTCGTCTTCGACGACACCACGTGCGTCGTTCGCGCCGCGTGGCGCATCACCAAGTTCTTCTCGAGAGAGTCCTGCGGAGAGTGCACGCCGTGTCGTGAGGGTTCGGGTTGGCTCGAGCGCGTCATGTACCGCATGGAGCATGGCGGCGGTCGCATCGAAGACCTCGATCTGATGCTCGACCTCTGTGACAACATCGCGCCCGGTGGCGGATGGCCACCGCAGCAGACGACCATCTGTCCTCTTGGTCCCTCGATCCCTTCATCGATCACGGCAGCGATCTCGATGTTCCGCAACGAGTTCATCCAACACGTCGAAAAGGGAGGATGTCCCTTTGACTGACGTCAAGTCCAGCGTGACTATCTCCGTAAACGGACGAAGCCTCGAGGCGGCGCCCGGTGAACTGCTCATCGAAGCGGCCGAACGCGCGGGCCACTACGTGCCGCGGTTCTGCTACCACCCGCGCATGGAGCCCGTCGGCATGTGTCGGATGTGCCTCGTCGAAGTCGAAGGACCTAGGGGCGCGACGTTGCAGCCCGCGTGCTACCTCAAGGTGCAAGAAGGCATGACGGTCGTCACCGACTCAGAGAAAGTGAAGAAGGCCCAAGACGGCGTCTTGGAGTTCCTCCTCGCGAACCACCCGCTCGACTGTCCCGTCTGTGACAAGGGCGGCGAGTGCCCCCTCCAGGATCAGACCCTGGCGCACGGCTCCGGCGAGACGCGCTTCATCGAAGAGAAGCGCCACTTCGTCAAGCCCATCGAAATCGGCGAGTTCGTCCTCCTCGACCGCGAACGCTGCATTCAGTGCGCGCGCTGCACGCGCTTCAGTGCTGAAGTGTCCGGCGACACGGAGATCGCCTTCTCCGGCCGAGGCGACCAGATCGAAGTGGCGCCGTCACCGACGGAGCCCTTCGATTCGACGTTCTCGGGCAACACGGTGCAGATCTGTCCCGTCGGCGCGTTGACCGCCAAGCCCTACCGTTTCATGGCGCGACCCTGGGACTTAGAGCAAGTGGAGAGCACCTGCACGACGTGCGCCGTTGGATGCCGCGTCGCCGTGCAGTCCTCGGGTAACCGTCTGACGCGCGTCCTCGGCGTCGACAGCGAGCCCGTCAACCACGGTTGGCTCTGCGACAAGGGACGTTTCACGCTCGACTCGATCGACGGCAACGAAGAGTCCCTCGATCCACTGAGCGCCTCGACGCGACTTCGCGAACCACTCATTCGCGTGAACGGTGAACTCGTGCCGACGACCTGGGGCGACGCGCTCGCGCGCGCGGCGACGATCCTCCAAGACGCCGCGAAGAGTCCGAACGGCGTGGGCGCCATCGGTGGCGCCGCCCTCACCAACGAGAGCGCGTTCGCCTGGGAGTGTTTCGTTCGCGGTGTGCTCGGTAGTGACCACCTCGACGCGCAGTACGGCGACGGACTCGACGGCGCGTTGCTGCAATCACTCCCGAAAGCCACCATCGACGAGGCGGCCAACGCGCGCGTCGTCGTCACTTTGACCGGTGACCTCCGCGAAGAGCTCCCGGTCCTCTTCCTTCGCCTTCGTGAGAACTTCATCAAGCGCCAGAACGCACTCGTCGAGTTCAACTTCGCCTCGAGCGGACTGCGCCCGCTCGCGAGCGTCTCGATTCCGGTTCGCCCCGGCGAAGCCCATCTCATCGCCGACGCGCTGACGCGTAGCGACGGCCACATGCTCAAGGGTTCGAACGTCACTGACGCGGAACTCGACGAGACTCGCCGACTGCTGGGCGAGAATGGCGAAGGCGTCGTCTTCATCGTCGGTCGCCCCAACTTCGCCGAAGACGCGGGCGTCATGGAGCGAGCGATTCGCGTGCTCGCGGAGAAGTTCACGTCGGCGACGTTCCTGCCGGCCCTTCGCCGCGCGAACGTCATGGGCGCGCTCGACATGGGCCTTGGTCCGCGACTACGTCCGGGTCGGGGCTACGTGAACGACGAAGGGCGAAGCACCCTCGAACAACTCGAAGCACTTCGAAGCGGCGATCAGAAGGCAGTACTGCTCCTCGGCTGTCTGCTCGGCAACGTTCTTGACGTGGAGGGCGCCAGTGCGGCGCTCGACGCTGCGGGCGTCGTCGTCGTCTCCGGCCACGGGGGCAAGACGCTTCGCTACGCCGACGTCGTGCTCCCCGCCGCCGTGCAACACGAGCGCCACGGCACGGTCACCAACATCGAAGGTCGCGTCACCGCCGTCACCGCGAAGATCGTCGCGCCCGGCTCGGCCTGGTCCGACGTCGCCATCGCCAGCGAACTGGCGGAAGCGTGTGGACAGAGTCTCGGACTCAACTCCGAAGTCAAGTGCGCCAAGGTCATCGAAGAGACTGTCGGGTACCCGGCCCTCAGCGTCTTGAACGACGTTTCCGACGAGGGCGCCGTCGTTGGTCGAACGACCGCGCGCGTCGAGCGTCGCCCGCTCGACCCCATGGCCTTTCCCGGTATCGGTTCGACGAACACGGCCGGACTCGGAGAGTTCTCCGGTGCCATCGACGAAGAGAGCGTGGTCGCCTCGTCGGCACCGAGCAGTGCCACGCTGTCCGAGATAGCCGCTGGTCGTGGCGTCGAGGTACCAGCGTTCGACGCGTACTCACTGGTGCTTAACGTCTCGCGTCGTCTCTACGACCACGGTGTCGCGGTGCAGGGTTCGCCCGCGCTCGCGAACCTTGTCGCGAAGTCGACCGCGTACCTCAACCACTTCGACCTCGATCGACTCGGTCTCAAGACCGGCGACGACGTGGAAGTCTCCAGTCCCACGGTGACGCTGAACTTGCCCGTCGCCCTCAGCGACGAGACGCCACGTGGGACGATCAACGTGGCCTTCGCCTCGCTGGATGAGAAGGGCGAGGACGTCGTGTCACGCACGCTCGTCGACCCCACGAGTGCCATCACGCAAGTTCGCTTGGAGACCAAGTGAACGGGCTTTCGACCGTCGATCCGCTCTTCGTTCACGGCGTGAACGGGTGGGGTGTCATCCTCCTCATCGTCGTCATCAAGATGCTCGTGGGCTTCGGCGCGCTCATGGGTTCGGTGACCCTCATGATCTGGTTCGAGCGCAAAGCGATCTCAGACATGCAGAGTCGCATCGGGCCCCAACGCTGGGGCCCCTTCGGCATCTTGCAGACCTTGGCCGACGGCATCAAGCTGTTCTTCAAGGAAGACCTCATCCCCGCCGAGGCCGACACGTTCGTCTTCAAACTGGCGCCCTACCTGGCGCTCGTGCCGGCGATCATCACCTTCGCCATCGTGCCCGTGGGCGGGACTTTGCACATCGCGGGCCACGTCGTCATGCTCCAGATCGCCAACCCGCCAATGGGCATCTTGCTGCTGCTCGCGATGTCGGGCATCTCGGTCTACGGCGTCATGCTCGCGGGCTGGGCGTCGGGTTCGAAGTACCCCTTGATCTCGTCGGTTCGCGCGAGCGCGCAGATGATCAGCTACGAAGCCGCGCTCGGGATCACCATCGTCACCGTCGTGCTCGTGACCGGATCGCTCTCCACCCACGACATCGTCACCTCCCAAGGACACTGGATCTGGCACTGGAACGTCATTCGTCTCGGCGTCGTCCCCTTCATCATCTTCTGGATGGCCATCACCGCCGAACTCGGCCGCCCGCCCTTCGACGTCGTCGAAGCGGACAGCGAACTAGTCGGAGGCTTTAACACCGAGTACTCGTCGATTCGCTTCGCGCTGTTCTACATGGCGGAGTTCATGAACACGATCACCATGTCGGCGATCATCGTGACGCTCTTCTTCGGGGGACCGGCGGGCTGGGTCCCACCCGTTCCTCACCTTCGTTGGGTCTTTCCGATCATCTGGTTCGTCCTGAAGACCACCATCTTCTGCTTCTGTTACATCTGGTTCCGCGCCGCGTTGCCTCGCTTTCGCTACGACCAGGTCATGGATCTCGGCTGGAAGCGACTCATTCCACTGAGTCTCGGTTGGATGCTGATCGTCGCGGGTTTCCTCCTCAAGCCGGCCTACGGTCTCATCATGGCGGCGATGGTGTTGATGGCCTCGATCGTGTTGGGGCGGGCCTTCGTCCTCGGCCAGACCCGAGAGACCGGAAGCGACTCCATCCTTCCCACCGTTGGTCAACGACCCCTACCCCCCGAGGTGCTTCGGTCGTGGACTGAGCGAGAGGAGCAGTAGTGGCCGGACCTCTTGACTTCTTTGGTGGCTTCAAACTCACCTTTCAACATCTCGCCCGTCCTCCGGTCACGATCAGCTACCCCCAGGCGAAGCGTCCGAAGCAGCCGCGCCAACACGGGCGCCACGTCCTCAACCGTTACGAAGACGGCATGGAGAAGTGCATTGGCTGCGAACTCTGCGCCGGCGCCTGTCCCGTGAACTGCATCTACGTGCGTGGCCTCGACAACCCGCCCGACCACCCGGTCAGTCCCGGTGAGCGCTACGGCTACGTCTACGAGATCAACTACTTGCGCTGCATCCACTGCGACCTCTGCGTGGAGGCCTGCCCGACCCAAGCGATCACCGAAACCAAGATGTTCGAATTCTCTTTCACCAACCGCGCGGACGCCATCTACACCAAGGCCGAACTCGTCGTCGACGACCAGGGTTTCCCGAAGCATTTGCCGTGGGAAGACTGGCGCGAGGGCGAAGCCGAGATGACCGGTGGCTGGATGCGCGCCACCTCTCCCTCGGGTGACGCCTCCTACGAAGGTGTCGCGCAGTGGACCGGCGACCTCGGCAGCGGCGTGCGCGCGCCGGAAGCGGGACAGTCCACCAATCGCGACGACGAGGCCACCGGATCGAAGCAACTGCGCCGCGCGTTCTTCCGTCACCTCCAGCCCGTCGACGTCAACGAGGACCAACGCGGTGTGCAGGGCATGCTGACGATGGCGCGCGCGAAGATGCCCAAGCGTTTCGGCGGGACTCGCTGATGGTGGCTGCTACCTACGCAGTCCCTGCCATCTTGGTCTTCGTCACCTCGGCGTTGCTGATTCTCGCAGGCGCCGTCGGCGTCATCTCGGTGAAGAATCCGGTCCACGCGGCGATCTGTCTCATCATGACGCTCTTTGGCGTGGCCGTCGCCTTCGTCGCCCAGTCGGCGGACTTCCTCGCGGCGGTGCAGATCATCGTCTACGCCGGGGCCATCGTCGTCCTCTTCCTCTTCGTCATCATGTTCCTCGGCGTTGACCGCAATATGCACGTGAGCGTCGAGCCCCTCGTTGGCCAACGCGCCTTCGCCGCGGCGGGCGTCGTCATCACCGTCGCGGGCCTCATCACGTTGATGGCGACGTCGCACTGGGTGACGGGCGCGACCTCGGTGACAGGGAAGCTCGTGACCGGCAACGGCAACGTGAAACAACTCGGCACGGCCGTCTTCACGACGTACCTCTTCGCCTTCGAAGCCACGGCCGCGTTGCTCATCATCGCCGTCGTCGGGGCAGTCCTCCTAGCGCGCCGCGAGCGCGCGACGACCGAAGAGGAGGTGAACGCGTGAACGTCCCCGCCTCGTGGTACCTCGTGCTCGCCGCCGTGCTCTTTGGCGTCGGCGCCTTCGGTCTCCTCACTCGTCGCAGTGCCCTCATCATGTTCATGTGCCTGGAACTCATGCTGAACGCGGTGAACCTCACCTTCGTGACGTTCTCACGCACGCTCTCGGACATCTCGGGTCAGGCCAGTGTCTTCTTCGTGATGGTCGTCGCCGCGGCCGAGGTGACCGTGGGCCTCGGCATCGTCGTCGCGGTCTTTCGACGACGCTCGTCGACGTCCGTCGACGAGCTCTCTGAGCTGAAGGGCTGAGATGGCGCACGTCGCAACGCTGATTCTCCTCATGCCCCTCGTGGGCTTCTTCGCGGTAGTCATGAACGGTGCGGGACTGAAAGAGCGCTTCGTCGGCGTCATCGCGACGGGAGCCGTCGCGGTCAGCTTCGTCTTGAGCGTCGTCGCGCTCGTCCTGCTGTTGCACCACTCGAACCGCGAGATCACCGTCCGTCTCTTCGACTGGATCCCCGTGGGCACGTTGCACGTGCCAGCGGCGCTGCTGGTCGACCCGCTCTCGATCACGATGTGTCTCTTCGTCACGGGAGTCTCCGCGTTGATCCACCTCTACTCCATTGGCTACATGCGCGGTGAGAAGGACTTCCGCAAGTTCTTCTTGTACTTGAACCTCTTCGTCTTCTCGATGCTTCTCCTCGTGCTCGCGAACAACCTTCCGCTCACCTTCGTGGGTTGGGAGGGCGTCGGCGCCTGTTCCTACTGGCTCGTGAGCTACTACTTCACCAGGGACTCCGCGGCCTCCGCCGGGAAGAAGGCCTTCCTCTACAACCGCGTCGGCGACGTTGGCCTCCTTCTCGCGATGTTCTTGATCTTCGGCCACGCGCACACGCTGACCTACCTCAACGTCTTTCACGTCGCGGGCACGCTCTCGCCGACGGTCGCCACGTTGACGGTGTTGGCGTTGCTACTCGGCGCGACCGGCAAGAGCGCGCAGATCCCGCTCTTCAACTGGCTGCCCGACGCCATGGAAGGCCCGACCCCGGTGTCGGCGCTGATTCACGCCGCGACGATGGTCACGGCCGGTGTGTACTTGCTGGTTCGTATGTCGCCCGTGCTCACGATGTCACCCGACGGGCGAGCGACCATCGCGATCATCGGTGGCGCGACCGCCTTCGTCGCCGCGACGATCGCCACCGCCCAGAAGGACATCAAGAAGGTCCTCGCCTTTTCGACGGTCTCACAGATCGGCTACATGGTCTTGGCCGTGGGCGTCGGCGCCTACTCGGCCGCCATCTTCTTGATGGTGGCCCACGCCTTCTACAAGGCGCTGTTGTTCCTCGGCGCCGGTTCGGTCATCCACTCACTCAACGGTGAACAGGACCTTCGAAAGATGGGTGGACTCCAGAAGTACCTGCCGCTCACGTTCCCCACGTTCCTCGTCGCGTGGCTCTCTATCTCAGGCATTCCGCCCTTCTCCGGTTTCTTCGCGAAGGGCGACGTCCTCACGAAGGTCTTCGAGCACAACAAGCCCCTCTGGGTGCTCGGCGTCTTGACGGCCATCCTCACCGCGTACTACATGAGTCGTCTCTTCGTCTTGACGTTTCGCGGTACCGAGCGCTTTCGCGAGGTGACCAAGGGCCACGATCCCCACGAGTCACCGTGGGTGATGACGCTGCCCCTCGTCGTGCTCGCCGTTCTCTCGGTACTCGGCGGACTGCTCAACCTTCCCTGGGCGCACTCGAGCTCACTCGCGGGCTTCCTCGATCCGACGTTCGGTTTCGTGCCGGCCGTTGCCACCTCGAGCACGGTCGCCCTGTGGGGCCTCGCGCTCGTCGACGTGGTGGCTGCCGTCCTCGGACTCCTCGCGGCGTTCTCCATCTGGCGTGGGGTCTCGGAGTCACCGCGCTTTGAATCCTCGTTCTTCGAGCACGTCTGGCACTGGGACGACTTCTACGACGACGTCATCGGTCGTCCACTCACGCGTGCCGCGCAGTACAGCGACGACGTCATCGAGCCCAAGGTGCTCGACGGCGCGGTGACGGGCGTCGCGGTCGCCACGCGGCGCAGTGCGGAAGGACTTCGAAAGGTCCAGTCGGGCTTCGTGCGTCAGTACGCGCTCGCGATGGTGCTCGGCGTCGCCGTCATCATCGTCTATCTCGTGGCGAAGGTTCACTAACGATGCATTCGTCGATCTATCTCCTCTTGCTCATCGTCGTGCCCCTCGCCGGGGCGCTCGGCGCCGCCCTCGTACGAAAGATCGAGGGCATGGCCTACGCGGTCGCCGTCGGTACCTCGATCGTCGAGATGGCGCTGGCCCTCATCGTCGCCTTCCTCTACAACCCGCACGTGAAGAACGCGCAGACCTTCGACTTCGCGACTCGCCACGTGGTCTCGGCGCCCTTCGGTCTCGCCTACGACGTCGCCGTCGACGGTATCTCGTTGCTGATGGTCGTGCTGACGGCGCTGGTGTTGTTGCTCGCGCTCCTCGGATCGCGCGACAAGCGCCGTGAGTTGGCCTTCGTCGGTTGGCTCCTCGCGTTGACCTCGTTCACGATGGCGAGCTTTCTCAGCCACGACGTCCTCGAGTTCTTCATCTTCTTCGAGCTGACCCTCGTGCCGAGCTACTTCATCATCGCCGGGTGGGGCGGGGCGCAACGCGCCAAAGCCGCGCTCAAGTTCTTCATCTACACCTTCACCGGTTCCGCGTTCCTCCTCGTCGGCATCTTGTACCTGGGCTTCTCGTACCAGCACCAGACGGGCAGTTCGGCGCTGACCTTCTCGTACAGCACGCTCACGACGGTGCCGATGACCCACGGGACGGCCGTGTGGCTGTTCATCGCCTTCGCGATCGCCTTCGCCGTCAAGTCGCCGATCTGGCCCTTCCACACGTGGTCGCCGATCGCGTACGCCGAAGCGCCGACCGGTGGGTCGATCGAGCTCTCGGCGCTGCTCGCGAAACTCGGCTCGTACGGACTGCTGCGCTTCGCCGTCGGTCTCTTTCCCTTGGCGCTACCGACCATGCGCCCCCTCGTCTTGACGTTGGCCGTCATCGGCATCCTGTACGGCTCTCTCATCGCGTGCGCGACCCCCGACCTGAAACGGCTCGTGACGTATTCCTCGGTGGCCCAACTGGGCTTCATCACGCTCGGTGTCATGACGGGTTCGAAGATCGCCATGGTGGGTGCCGTGTTGTTGATGTTCAACCACGGCGTCATCACGATCGGCTTCTTCCTCATCATTGGCTTCATCGAACGCCGACGTGGTTCGTACCAGATCAAGGACTTGACCGGACTGCAGGGTCCCGCACCCGTGATGGCGGCGCTCTTCACGATCGTCATGATGGCCTCGATTGGTCTGCCGGGACTGTCGGGCTTCGTGAGTGAGTACTTGATCCTGATCGGCACCTTCGGCACGCACGTCTGGTGGGGCGCCATCGCCACGACCGGCGTCCTCGCGAGTGCGGCGTACCTGCTCTGGGCCTACCAACGCGTCTTTCACGGTCGCGCCGAGGGCGCCAACGCGTCGATCACCGATCTGAACGCCAAAGAGCGTTGGGTCCTCGTGCCGGTCGTCGTGTTGATCCTCGCGCTCGGTGTCTTTCCGAAGCCCGTCCTCGATCGGATCACGCCCTCCGTGCAGCAACTGATCCACCACGTCTCGCCCGCGGGAGTGAACAAGTGAACCTCCTCGCGACCACCACGCTCGTCGTGCCGAGCATCCACTATCTGGCGCTCCTGCCCATACTGACCTTCTTCGGGGCGTCGCTGGCGCTCCTGCTCATGAGTGCGCTCGTGAACACGAAGGTCACCATCAACTGGGCGACGGGTGTCACGGTCGCGACCGCGATCGCCACGTTGGTCTACGCGTACTTCCAGTGGTCGTACGTCGCGCACCACGGTTCGACGACGACCGTCGCGCACGCCATCGTCCTCGACGGCTTCTCCGTCGTCGGCAACGTGGTCATCGCGGTGAGCCTGTTGCTCTCCGCGCTCGTCGCGCACGACTGGGCGAAGCGCGAACGCGTCGCGGGCGCGGACTTTCATATCCTCGCTCTGACCTCGAGCGCGGGCGCGCTGTTGATGGTCCAAGCCAACGACCTGATCGTCATCTTTCTCGGCCTCGAGATCCTCTCGATCGGTCTCTACGTGTTGGTGGGCTTCGATCGCCACCGCGCCACGTCGGCCGAAGCGTCACTGAAGTACTTCCTCCTCGGTGGCTTCGCCTCGGCGATCTTCATCTACGGCGCGGCGCTGGTGTACGGCGCGACGGGTTCGACGAACCTGTCGTCGATCTCGTACTTCCTCGGCGCCAACGTCGTCCTTCGTCCCGGACTCCTCTACGCCGGGGGAGCGCTCCTCCTCATCGGCTTCGCCTTCAAGGTTGCGGCCGTGCCCTTTCATGCGTGGTCACCCGACGTGTACGTAGGCGCGCCGACGCCCGTCACGGGCGTCATGGCCTCTATCGTCAAGGTCGGCGCCTTCGCGGCACTGCTCAGGGTCCTCATCTCCGCACTCGGCACCCAGCTCGACACCTGGCGGCCGATCCTCTTCGTCTTAATCGTCCTCACGTGCGTCGTCGGGGCCAGCGTCGCCTTGGTGCAGCGCAACGTCAAGCGCCTCCTCGCGTACTCGTCGATCAACCAGGCCGGCTTCATGTTGCTCGGCGTCTGGTCCGGGAGTGCCCGGGGCGTCGCCTCGACGCTCTTCTACGTGCTTACCTACGCGCCGATCGTCGTGGCGACCTTCGCCGTCGTGACGCTCATCGGCGGCACGGGCGACGACCTTCACTCGATCGACCACTACCGAGGTTTGGCGCGACGTCAACCCTGGCTCGGTGGCGCGTTGGCCGTCCTGTTGTTTAGCCAACTGGGAGCGCCTCTCACCGTCGGCTTCTACGCCAAGTACTGGGTGCTCGCCGCGACCGTTGATTCTGGGGGCGCCGCGCTCACGCTGGTGGCCATCCTGTCGGCGGCGATCGCCGCCTTCTTCTACCTTCGCTGGGTCCTCACCCTCTACGCCGACGACGAGGTCGAGGGCACGCGCGTGCACGTGCCGCTCTTCACCGGCAAGGTCATCGCCGTGGGCGTCATCGTGGCGGTCGTCTTCGGTGTCTGGCCCGGGCCGCTCGCGACCTGGTGCCAGCACGCCACGATGCTCTTCCTGCCGTGAATCGCGTCGCGATCGTCACGTGCCTAGGAGCACAGGACCCCGACAATCCCTTACTCATGGACGCGCTCACCACGGCGGGCGTGCACGCGGACGTCGTCGTCTGGGACGACCCGTCGGTCATGTGGGATCACTACGACCTCGTGGTGCTTCGCTCCACGTGGGACTACTCGCAACGTCGCGGCGAGTTCCTCGCGTGGGCGAAGGGCATCAAGCATCTCGCCAACCCGTACGGCGTGGTCGAGTACTCGACCGACAAGCACTACCTCGCAGACCTCGAGGCCCACGGTCTCAAGATCATTCCCTCGCACTTCTGCAACGTGGGCAAGAAGCCGCGATTCTTCGACCATGACTTCGTGGTGAAGCCCTGCGTCGGGGCAGGTTCGATGGACGCCGCGCGGTACCACGCCGACGAACACGACGCCGCGCTGGCCCACGTGAAGGCGCTGCACGCCGCCGGTCGCGACGTCATCATCCAGCCTTACGTCGACTCCGTGGACACACTGGGTGAGCGCGCGCTGATCTTCATTGACGGCGTGTATTCCCACGCCCTCAGCAAGGGTCCGATGTTGAACGTCACGGAACTCGACCGTAGCCAACTCTTTCGCCGCGACCAGATGTCAGAGATCGAAGGCGAGCCCGACGCCATTCACTTCGCGGAGACCGTACTCAACGCGAAGGGCTTTAGTCACCTCCTCTACGCGCGCGTCGACCTCGTGATGATCGACGACAAGTGGGCCATCATGGAACTCGAACTCGTCGAACCGTCGCTGTTCTTCACCTTCGAGGAGCGAGCGGCGACGTCGATGGCCCAAGCCATCGCCAAACGAGTTCACTGAGACGTGGCAACTTCATCGCGAACGCCTGATTCCTTCGTCGCGCACGTCTGTCTGAGCGACGAAAGGCTCGAGAGATCTCTTCGACGTTCGTCTAGACGCTGAGCATCCGGGTCAACGATGACGTTTAGAAATAGTGTCGTCTGCCGCCAACAGCGCGACCTGTCGCTCCGAGAAGCCAGAGGACGAGCCCAACGACGAGCACGATCACTCCGATTGTCCACACAATTGCTATCCCCGTAATGAATCCGATTAAAAGGAGAACTAAACCTAAAATAATCACAACGCCTCCGGTGTTGGCACTCCTATTGTCAAACCCGACCGATGATCAGGTGAGAAGGATGCTGGGTCCGGACGTCCTCAATGGAAGCGTAACATCCGTGGCCGCGTGGTGCAGCCCGTCCCGCGAGATCCTCTTAAGTCGTCAGGACTACAATCGCTGAGCTCGGCATTGCGGCCGTCCAACAAGCCCGACGACGACGTCTTCCCAGCCGGAGCGTGTGTATTTTTCATTGCAGAATTCCTTTGGAAGAAGATTCCATTTGCAAGAATCGCGATCGAACTTGCCGCGATGAGGGTGACGTTGTTCCGGCGCAGGATGTTCGCGGCGTGACCGTCTACGACGTGGCGAGACTAACCCATGCTCAACCTTCGCCCAGTCCAACCAGCCAATTATCAATCAGAAACGCTCTGCTTGTAGGGGTACCGGTAATTGGCATCGTTTTGGACGAGAGATCGGGCAGCGGATCGGGGAAGAATAGCTGGACTCCGTTCACTTGGTCGATTTCGCCGACAAGCCGATGAGTTCGAATTAGAGAATCGCTTATGGTGACGTCCACTCATTCGAGCAGTGTTTAGGAATGATGCAACTTTCGCTTGTGCAGTTCCATGCACCGTCGACGAACAGACAGTATTTGTCAACTTCGATAAGCGAGTCCTTGCCTGTTGCTTCGCTGGTCCGACTCACAATTGCTCCATCCTCCTAGGGAAGGGAGCAGGGTCTGGGCGTCCTCACCGCAAAGTTAACAGAGGCGTGAGACCTTGGCGAATCGTCTGAACGATATTAATCAACCAGACTCGTTCAGTGCGGTTTCAATCGCGCGGAAAGCGGCGTCGGTTGTTGCTCACTTCTCCCAAAGCGACCTATGCCAACTGCATGAGCGTTAACGGCAAAATCACTCCGTGATACCGTGCGAATCCCAGTCGATTTCTGGGACCAGAAATAACTAGTCGGTCAAGTCATCCACCGGATATGAATCCGCGAGTTGGCCAGCCGTGCCGGGCCGTGCGAAGTACCAACCTTGGACGAAGTCGACGCCGGCGGTGCGCAGTGCCACGGCGTCGTCTCTCGTTTCGACGCCCTCGGCGACGACGCCGGCACCAGCTTCGTGCCCGAAGTCAACGAGGGAGTGCACCAGCCTTCGAAGGACCGAGTCCGTAGCGGCACCGGCGACGATGCTCCGGTCAAGCTTGATCACGTCGGGTGAGGTCAACAAGATGTGGCGAAGCGACGAAAACCCGGCGCCCACGTCATCGATGGCGAGGCGTAGCCCTTGTTGTCGAAGGGGATCGAGCGCGGTAGCGAGAACGTCGTAGTCCTCAACAGGGTCGTGCTCAGAGAGCTCGAGAATGACCCGTCCAGTCGGAAGTCCGGCGAGGAGCGATTGACAGCGATCATCGAGGAGGGTCTCCGGCGAGAAGTTGATCGCCAAGTAGCCCGAGATGTCCGCGATCTGCTCCGCGGCACGACGAAACGCCAGAAGTTCTAGCTCGACGCCAATGCCGATCGACGTGGCCTCCGCGAACACTTCATCAGGCGGCTGGCCCCATTCGGCGGGAAACCGGCTGAGCGCTTCGGCGCCCACGCGAGACCCGTCGGCAAGCGCGACGATGGGCTGCAGGACGATGTTCAGTTCGCCCGATCGCAGGATTGGCTGCAGCCGCTCACGAATGGCGGCCTCTCGACGGCGCTCTTGCACGCCGGGTTCGATGAGCGTCGCTGCGGCACTCGCTAACACTTCCATGAGCGCGCGGTCTCGCTTCGAAAGTTCGTTGTCGGCGGTGAAACCGGCGGCACAGAACGTTCCGTAGAGTGTCCCGTCGCTGAGTGAGACTGGCACCGATACGTAACTACGAATTCGAGGGAACCGAGCGGCGGGTAACCGCTTTGCCTCGGGGATCTTCGCCACGTTCGGGATCACGCTCGGCAATTTTCCGTCGAGTATCGCCTGACAGAGCGAGGTCGCCTGCGCTTGGGTCTGGCCGTCATGGAAGAACGGAATCGACGACTCGACGACTTCAAGGTGTTGAACTTCACCGTCGAGGCGACTCAGGAACGTCAAGCTCAATCCAAGTGAACTCTTTGCGGTTCGTAAGAGTTCAGCAACTTTGAGGTCCGTGTCCGAGCGTTGAGGTCGAGTCGGAGTCATCTCCAACGACACTAGGGCCCTGGTGAAGAGTGGACGGAAGTGTAGATCGAAAACGTTGTCGACATTCCTTTCAACGACCCAACCACTTTGACTTTTCCGAGTTGCTCACGATTGTCGCCCGATGCCCAGAAATGAATCAACCCAGAACCCTCGCTCGGTGACTCGGGCTTGAGTTCTGCACGTACGACGTTCTCCATCGATTGCACTTCCCGGTGACCACTCCGCACCAATGGTTCGTATCGCGCGGTTGATTCTCGCGGGTGTTGAACGAAGTCGCGGGGGTGCGCCGCGCCGATCACGGCGAGCGCGAGTAGGGCAATGAGCGGTCCGGAGTTCGGATCGGTCGCGTGACCGGAGGTCAGGTCGCCGAGCCCTTGAAAGAGGAGCCATCCCACTAACGCGATGAACACGCCAATACCGACGGAGAGCTGGCGAGTCCACCCGGGCACGAGAGCCCAAATCGCCACCAACACGTAGAGCGCGATGACGCCGGCCGCCGCCCATCCGGGAAGTCGGAATCGAGCTAGATGGCGGTCGATCGCTGCTATCCATCCAGGTGAGCTTGACTGCGCGGCACGCAACATCATCGTGAACGAGGTCGCGGTGTCGTTTCCTGCGACCAACTGAAGTCCGGCACCGGTGAGCCACAGCGTGCACCACACGGGAAGTGCCAGCGGTGACGGCCTGTAGTCTCGTTGACGATCGCGGGTCGGCCACGCCAAGGTGGCGATCACTGCGTAGAGCAGCGCGGCGCCCGGCGCCCCGGTGAGCATCGTCGCTCCTGCAGCGAGTCCTCCGATCCCTTCACCCACAATCCAGACCAAGAGTGCCCACACGATTGACGCGGTGAGTGCGACGCGGGTGAAGCGGCGGACGAGGATCCCGAGACCGAGGGCGATTTGAATAATCGCGAAGCTACCGTTGGCCAGTGCCGGGTGCGCCGACACCAACGCGGCAATCGCGTGCAGGGGAGTAGCGAGTGCACTCGGCTGCCCGTGACCAGCGGGAACGAGGATCTTGCGGGCAAATTCTTGGCTGAACATGATCGGCTGACACTGCAACGCGCCGTCCAGCAGCCAGAGCGCAGCCAAACTGATTTGCAGATGGCGACGGGTTATTCGCACGCGGTTCCTCCGAGAATGACTCGAGTTGGGCCGGTGACGATTCCGATCGTCACCGGCCCAACTCGAAAAGCAATGTGCCTAGTTCACCGAGAAGTAAAGGAACAAGTTCGTCGGGATGATCGTCGTGGTCAACTTCTTGCTGACCTGCTGGTTCAAGAACGTGAAGGACTCATGCGCGTTGATGGCGTTCCACTCCTTCAGACTGGTGACACCGACTACTTTGACGTCCCACCACTCGGCCTTGCCAGCGTTCTGTGTCGTTATGAAGTGTTCGTGACCGGGGGTCGCGGTGTTCATCAATGCCGCCGTCAGCTGTGCAGCCGATAACGTCGGGTAGAGCGCTTTGAGCGCGGGCTCGAGCCGACTCAGGTCAATCGAGCCTGGGTGATCCACGCAGACCAGGGCAGCCGGGCACTCCATTGACATCATAGGAACCGTAAAACCTAGTGGCACGGTGATGTACAGCGGATCGAAGCTCTTCGCGGGCGGCACCTTGTACGCGGCCCCGGCCTCGCAGCCAGAACTAGCACCGGACGTCACGCTCTTGTCGCAGTAGTAGCCCTTCGAGTAGGTGAAGTTGACAGTGCCGCCATTAAAGAACGACTTCGTCATGCCGAACTCGTTGATCCCCATGCCTTTTTGCATCGCGTTGCTCGCTGGTGGGGCGGTATTCGCAGCCGCCGCGACGCCGACGCCGCCAGCAACGACTATCGCCACGGATGCTGCAAGAACGCGTGCACGGTTAGTAAAACTTCTCATGATTTATGTCTCTTCTCTCCCAACCACTTTGATTGGGCCTCATCTGTATTCGTCGCGAAAAGAGTTTTGGATGTCGATCGAATGAATAAATCTCAGATCGCCACCTTTGCTACGCGATTGGACGCGGCGTGAGCGCGAACTTTCGAGAAATTTGACGACCCAAAGAAGCGCGACCAACAAGTACGTTCTGACGTCTATCGCGCATAGAACTGAAGGGCCAGAAAAAGCTCTCGATCGCAATTGGTCCGCTCAATCGACGTCTCTATCCAAAGGTGTCAAGACGACGAGAGTGACTTTTCCTGCAAATCTGGCACTGCGAGAGATTCGCTCAGTGCGAAGCCGCTTTGTCCACTTCACGCGCAGCGGCGAGCACTTCTTCCGGCACGATCGTGGCGGGTCGATTGGAGGGGTCGTTCACCAGGAACCTGCCGAGGACGGGCAGTTCGGTAAGGTTCTCAGCACGCAAGATCGCCGCCACAACGGGCACGAAGCTTTCTGCCGCAGGATAAACAACGTGACGAGGTAACCAGGTGGGCTGATACTTCGAGTTGAACGTCCACAGCGACTCGATTGGCAAGATGCCCGAAAGCCGCTTCAGGGCCCAACGTTCAACGCGCGTGAACGTTCCTTCGCCGCGCTCACCTTCCAACACTGAGCGGAAGGCCGCGAAGTTGAGGCTGAGTCCTTGTGCTCCCTCCTCGCGTAGGTGTTCGATCGTCGAGCACAACGCGTAGTCGACCAGACCGTTGGGGTGCTCGCCAGGGTCGCGGCGCATGAGGTCAAGCGAGAAGCCGTGAATCGCTGGCGAAGGGACGAACTGACAGACGGCGACGGGCTTGCCCTTGGGGTCGTACACGACGGTGAGCAGCAGTCCCTTGTCCTTTGGGTCGAAGAGTCGTCCGAGCATCATCGAGAAGCCGCGCTCACCTCCGCCACGACGCAGGAGCGAGATCAACTCGACTATCTCTGAGACCCTCGAAGGTTCGATCTTCGCGGGGTCGAAGAACTCGACCGTGTAGCCGTGACGAACGAGTCGGGTGCAGGCTTGGCGTAGACCCTTCATCTTTTGACCCGCGAGCGTGAAGTGTTGGCAGTCCACGATGGCTTCGTCACCGATGTAGAGGTAGTGCATGCCAGCCGCGTGATAGATCGGCAGCCACTCTTCGCCTGCGGCCATGATGCCAATAGTCCAACCACGGGATTCGGCGAAGTCACGAAAGGCGCTCAGCACTTCGGTGCGCTCGGCCTTCGGACCAATGGGGTCGGGCGAGATCAGGGCCACCCCGCCGTAGACGGCGTAAGCGACGAGCGAGTCCCGGAACAAGAAGAACTGCTTGTCGTCACGCAACGCGAAGTAGTCGAGTGTCCCACGTCCGTGGCGTCGCACGATGTCCCTCGCGCGTAGTTCCGCGAGACGCCGCTCGGTGGAACCTGCGGAGGTCGACAGTCGCCGGTCGACCACGGGTCGGGTGAGGAAGTAGAGGGCCGAGACGACGAGCGAGATGCCAATGGCGAGCAGTGTGGGCGTCACGAAGTCACCGACGCGATCGGGCAACTTGATGTCGGTCTGTCCCGCGAGACGCTCGATGCACGCCATGACGATCACGCCGAGTTTGGGAAGGTGGTGATGGCGCCCCGTGGCTTCGATGCCAATCGTCGCGCCCGCGACCGCGACGAACGCGACGAGACCGAGACGCGGCAAGGCGTTGGCAGCGCTCGATCGATCAGTGGTGGCGCCAAAGAACCGACGCTGAACGATCAAGAGGAGCAAGATACCGGCCGCGATGAGTAGCGAAACGATCGTGCCTCCACGAAGCGCGTGCGCAACAATCGTGATGGAGAGCAATGAAACGGAGAGAAACCACGATCGGCGCTGGCCGCGACGAAGACCGCGCGCCAGCATGATCATCGCGATCCCGGCCACCGCGGTAAGTGCGGCCGCTTCCTTCGCGACCTCGAGAGGGAGGAACGACAACACCAAGTGCAAGTGACTGCGCAGCGGGCGCACCGTCGTTACCGCGACGTTAACCAGACCGTCGAGGAAGATGAGATAGGCGGCGAGTCGTCGGATCACTCGTTGGCGGCGTTGATCGCGCAGCCGTTCGACGCTGACGGGGAAGGGACTTCCACTGGGCCAGGAGGCGACCGTCGTCGTCACCGTCGAGGGCGCAGGCTGGGTAGCGGTACCGGCGACCAGGCGCTCGAGGAGCGAACCGCGTCGTCGCGGCGATTCTCCGGCGAAAAGCCGGACTTGGACCGTGCTCGCCGCTTCGATCTCGACGACGCCGAGTCGGTCGAAGGAACTGAAAACCGGCGGAAGCCCGAAACGACCGTGGCGCTCCGCGAGCACCGTCCTCGAAGGCCCGGGCGTCGCGCAGACACCGTGGTCGAGAAAAGCCAGCGCCGGTCGGGGCGCGCCGCCGACGATCGCGCCCGCACCGCCTCGTTCGCTCACGCGGCGAGCGAATTCGAGTGCGCTGACGTCGCCCACTTTGGTCGTCATCAGTGGATCGCTCAGGGTGTCACTATGGTCGCCGTGCTCTGCCCGGGCTCCGCGGTCGAAGCGCCGTCGAACGATGCGTCCAACTATGGCCGCGATTGAAGTCTCGATGAGGGCGATGAGGACGAGCTCGAAGAACAAGTTGCTCCAGAACGTCGTCGAACGCATGAGGTGCAGGCTGTAGTGGTGGTCGGTGAAGTGTCCGATGACGGCACGACCCACACCCCAGAGATCGAGGGTCGCGAGCGCGACAATCGGAAACCAGACCCACGCGCCGAGACGTCGATACAGCACCCTCGACGACACGAATCGCTCGAGGGCCTTCGGATCTTCCAGTCGATTGGCGTCCGCGCAGTCGCTTCGATCGACGGGCGTCACGTCGAGGTCGTAAGTACCGGCCGCGACGGCGAGATCGCGCACACCGTTGGCGGTGGCGATGTGCAGCATCAAGTCGCTCGCGACGACGGCACCGAGATCGTTGAGCAACGCTTGCGCGCGTTCGTTCTCGTGCAGTTCGTGGTCGTCACCGCCGGGAAGCACGAAGAGCCGGTGGCTGGGATTGGCGCAAAAGGCCTCGAACTCGCGACGAACTTCGGGTAGTGCCGCCAACGTTGCCTCGATGAACTTCGCCAGGTCCGACGTCGAATTGGGGTGAAAGAGATTGCCCGCGATGATGACGACTGCCGCGTCGTCGATATCGCCCAGCAGGTTCAAGAAGTCGTTGACGGGGCGGCTACTGACGTCCGTCGTGGGCGACAGAGAGAGGTCGCTGACCACGTAAACGTGATGACCGTAGGGGATCGGAATGGTACGTCGTTCAGTCCCTGCCACGAGGTCTAGTCTCGCAGACATCACCTGTGGCCCACGCCGCGAGACCCAAAACTCCTATGACTCCTGAAAGCCCTCACGAAAACTGGCACTGGCGCGAGACGCCTCTCACCCCCGGTCGAGCGGTGATATTCGATATAGACGGCGTGCTGGCTGACGCCGCCGGGCGTCAGCACTACCTCGACTGGGGGGACTGGCGTAGCTTCTTCGACGCGGTCGGTGACGACCCCATCATCGAAGAGATCGAGCGACTCCTAGAGCTGCTCGACTCGACGTTGGCGGTCATCCTCGTCACCGGCCGACCGCGAAGAGTCCAGGCCCCGACGGTGGCGTGGCTCGAGCACTACAAGCTTCGCTGGGACCTCCTCGTCATGCGCGAGTACGGCGACTACTCGGGCGTCGATCGCTTCAAGCGCGAGACGCTGCACGATCTGATCACCGACGGCTTCGACGTACGCCTCGCGCTCGACGACGACCCGAAGAACCACGCGATGTACGTCAGCGAGGGCGTGCCCTGTATCTATATCCACTCTGGTTACTACTTGTAGGCGCTTACTTCCCTCCGTCGAACTGATCGTTCGACGGAGGGAAGTCGACTGAGATTAGACGAGATCGAACCGGTCCAGGTTCATCACCTTGACCCACGCAGCCACGAAGTCGCGCTCGAACTCCTGTTGCGCGCCGTCGGCGGCGTAAACCTCGGCGATCGCGCGAAGCTGGGAGTTCGATCCGAAGACGAGGTCGGCGCGACTCGCGAGCCACTTGAGTCCGCCCGTTTCGCGGTCGCGTCCCTCGAAGAAGTCCTCGGCGGGCGACATCGACGTCCACTCGGTGTGCATGTCGAGCAAGTTCACGAAGAAGTCGTTCGTCAACGTCTCGGGCCGATTGGTGAACACGCCAAGTTCGGACGACTGGAAGTTCGCGTCCAGGGCACGCAGTCCTCCGACGAGCACCGTCATCTCGGGAGCGGTCAAGGTCAGCAGACGAGCCTTATCCAGCAACAGGTCCTCGGCGGAGCGGTGTTGGTCGTGTCCGACGTAGTTACGGAACCCGTCCGTCTTGGGTTCGAGTACGGCGAACGCCTCGACGTCGGTATTCTCCTGGTCGGCGTCCGTGCGCCCGGGAGAGAAGGGAACGACTAGTTCGCGACCAGCGACCTTGGCCGCCTGTTCGATGGCCGCACTACCGCCAAGCACGATGAGGTCCGCCAGTGACACCGAGGCGCCGCCAGCGTGTGCGTCGTTGAACGTCTTCTGGATCCCTTCGAGCGTTCGCAACACCTTCGCGAGCTCGGCGGGATCGTTGACGGCCCAGTCCTTTTGCGGGGCGAGACGAATTCGTGCGCCGTTGGCGCCGCCACGCTTATCGGTGCCGCGGAACGTCGACGCCGAAGCCCAGGCGGTCGAGACCAACTGAGCAATGGAAAGGTCTGACGCAAGGAGCGCTGCTTTGAGTTCCGCGATCTCGTGATCGCCGATCAAGGCGTGCGTGACGTCGGGGACCGGGTCTTGCCACAACAGAGGTTCGGCGGGTACCCACGGACCGAGGTAACGCGAACGCGGCCCCATGTCGCGGTGGGTCAACTTGAACCACGCCTTCGCGAACGCGTCGGCGAACTCCTGGGGATTCTCATGGAATCGCTTCGAGATCACTCCGTAGTCTGGGTCGACGCGCAGCGCGAGGTCGGTCGTGAGCATCGTGGGCGCGTGCTTCTTCGACGCGTCGTGCGGGTCCGGCACGGTGTTGGCCCCACCGCCGTCCTTGGGCTTCCACTGGAACGCGCCGGCCGGACTCTTGAAGAGCTCCCACTCGAAACCGAAGAGGATGTCGAAGAAGGAGTTGTCCCACGTGACGGGGGTATCCGTCCAGATGCCCTCGAGGCCACTACCGATCGCGTCGTCGCCCGCGCCGGAACCAAAGCTGCTCTTCCAACCGAGACCCTGGTCCTCGATGCCAGCCGCCTCAGGTTCGCGTCCGACGTAGGGGAGGGGATCGGCGGCGCCGTGGGTCTTGCCAAAGGTGTGACCGCCGGCGATCAACGCGATCGTCTCCTCGTCGTCCATCGCCATGCGCTTGAAGGTCTCGCGTATGTCTCTGGCGGAGCGAAGGGGGTCGGGGTCGCCGTTGGGACCCTCGGGGTTCACGTAGATGAGGCCCATCTGCACGGCGCCGAGAGGGTCCGCCAGTTCGCGGTCGCCGCTGTAGCGCTCGTCACCGAGCCAGGTGGTCTCGGGACCCCAGTTGACGTCGTATTCTGGTTCCCAGATGTCGACGCGTCCCCCGGCGAAACCGTGGGTCTTGAATCCCATGGATTCCAGCGCGCAGTTACCAGTGAAGACGATCAAGTCCGCCCACGAGATCTTCTGTCCGTACTTCTCCTTGATCGGCCAGAGAAGACGGCGCGCCTTGTCGAGGTTGACGTTGTCGGGCCAAGAGTTGAGTGGCGCGAAACGCTGCGCGCCCGATCCGGCGCCGCCTCTGCCGTCACTGACGCGGTACGTGCCCGCGCTGTGCCACGCCATGCGAATGAACAATGGCCCGTAGTGACCAAAGTCGGCGGGCCACCACGGCTGTGAGTCGGTCATGAGCGCCATGACGTCCTTCTTCAATGCTCCGAGATCGAGTGTCTTGAACTCTTCGACGTAGTTGAACTTCTCGCCCAATGGGTTGGCTGCTGGAGAATTCCCGTTGAGGATTCTGAGGTTCAGTTGGTTCGGCCACCACTTCTCGTTCGGAAGGCTTCCGCTCAACTGCGTGAACGCGCCGGCCATCGGGCACTGGCTCTCGCCGGTCTCGGAACCTTCTTGGACTGCTGGGTCAATGTCGGTCATGGGTACCGTCGCTTTCGGGTGTTGTGTGAGGGGATGATTTTGTTCGGATGGAAGCCGTACTCGAGCTTCGGCGATCAACCGTAGGCGACGCGACGCCGCTCAGCGCGAGCTCGTTCGCTTGGCACTGTGGGCAGCGACCCCAGTACGCGACGTCGGCTTCGTCGATCTCGTAGCCGTTGTCGTCCGACGCGGTGAGGCACGGCGCCGCGCCAACCGCGCAGTCGACGTCGACGAGACGACCACAGTCGCGACAGATTAGGTGATGATGGTTGTCGTCGACGCGGTCCTCGTAGCGGGCGGGTGATCCGACGGGCTGTATTCGCCGGATGAGGCCCTTCTCTAAGAGGACACCCAGGGCGTCGTAGACGGCCTGACGTGAGATGGCGCCGATGTCGGTTCCGGCGACGATGGTGACGTCTTCGGCCGAGATGTGGGGCTGTCCGGATACCGCACGCAGCACGGCCAGTCGCTGGGCCGTGACCTGTATGCCGTGTTCACGAAGTAGGTCGGTCGGAGTGACGCTCACGGTTTCAGACTACTCCCACATCTGGATTGAGTCCAGTTACGCGTCGTCAGGCCACGAGTCACCCTGTCTCGACTCGAGAACTGACACCGGGGATCCGGCTTCATATCGAGAGGTGGGCCGTCGTGAGCCGGACGGACTGGAAGAGTCGTGATGAATTGAAAACCCCCTTGAGTAGTGAGGTCTGCTGACCAGTCTCCGCCGACGACACGACGCACGTGACCCGATACGGGGAGGGCCCTGGATTCTCGCAGCGCAGGAGCCCGAATCTTCCAACAAGTGGTGGTCCTCCACTCGCGTTGTCGTTCCAAAGATCAACGAGAAACTGCGATACCTGACGCTCGGAGGTGGTCGACTTCGCTACGGCAGTCACGGCAGGGCACGACGAAATCTCGGACGTGGATTTGCAGAATATGGACGATGAGTTGAGTGGCTCACTGGCTCGGGGAATTGACGAACCGCGGACTATTCCCACCAAGAGGACCACCAGGAGCGCGGCGAGAACGACTTCAGCTCGGGTGACCCTGAACGAGAACTTCAGTCGACCGCGCATTTCAGACCTCCGCGAAGAGACGTGTCTACGGCCGACCCTACACGGCAATCTTTACGCACAGGGCCGCCGCAACTTTATGAAGTTCGACCCCTTCAGGTCGCACCAGCGAATGCTCTCGTCCTGGTGCTACAGGTTCTTCTCGAACACGTATTCCTCACCATCGTCTCTGTTCTTCTGCCAGCCCGTACGGTGAAAGCCAGCTTTCTCAACGACTCGAATCGATGGCAGATTGTCGGAGGAGACGGAAGCGAACACGACCGTTGATCCGTTCACGCGCGCTAGGTCGGTGAGACCGGCAACGGCTTCGGTGGCGTAGCCGTGGTTACGAAAGTCGGGGAAAATCGTGTACCCAATCTCGGCCCTCCCAATAACCTCCGGAGGCCCATGAAATCCGCACTGTCCAATGACAGCATCGTCTTCATCGCGAACAACGGCGCGGACACTCCAGTCTTGACCCAAAGGCGTGAGTTCAATGTTGCGAAGTTGGTTCGTCAAGAATGTGTCGTTCACAGAGTCAAGAAAGGCAGAAGGAAAACTAAACCCCTGGAGTTGTCCTGCACCATCCACGTCACCATTGAGTAAGGACGTGAGGACTTCAGCATGGATTGGAACAAGCCGAAGTCGTGTCGTACGAATGATTGGTGCGCCCGACATTCGCCGAGTGTATCCCGAGTGCACTCTTCGCAACTTATGATCCCGTCATGGAAGAAGTGTGGTTTGAAGGTGTTGTTCGTGATTTCGACGACGCAGAAGGTGTCGGCGTCATTGAATCGTCGGCAACGCCGGATGGATGCTGGGTCCACTACTCCATGATTGAGAGGTCGGGACGAAAGACGCTTGAAGTAGGACAGCGCGTGAGTTTCACGTTCGAGTCCTGCAATCAGGACGGTTTCGCGACACGTGTGGTGTGCTTGCGGCCCTTACTTTGATTTCTGTAGATGCTGATTTCGGTAGCAAGGTGAGATAAAGGTTGGAAAGTAGTTGCTCTCGTCAGCACTCCGCCGTCGACGAAGCAAATGCCTTTAATCTGAAGAGCGTGGCGACCGTTCTCTTGGCGACCGGAGGCACGATCGCGTACTCATTGAGCGAAGATCGAATGCTCCTCGGCCACGAGTTGCTGAGAAATGCCGAATTGACCGCCGCCCGCGTCGAGGACGTTCGGGCTGTTCCTTCTTGGGACCTCAACATCGATGACATGTTCCATGTTGCTTTGCGGGTCTGCTCCGCCATCGACGAGGGTTTCGAATCGGTTGTAGTGACGCACGGGACAGACACCATGGAGGAAACTGCGTGGCTTACTGACCTTCTCCTAGGTCCCGAGCGTCGGGCGTCGAGTCGTGTCGTCTTCACCGGGTCAATGCGATTTTCCGATGCCACGGACTCAGATGGACCAGCGAACCTTCGCCTCGCATTCGAGAGGGCTCTGGACTTTGTAGCCGGTGGGCCAGGCGTTCAGATAGCTTTCGCAGGTCAGGTGCACGCAGCTCGATGGGCTCACAAGATAGATGCGCTGGAACTAAATGCGTTCTCGAGCCATGGTCGTCCGCAGTCGAGTGGAAATCTGCCAAGTACCACTGGGATCATCGACAAGCAGGTCACAATGATTACGGCGAATTCCATCGTACGCTCCGAGATTCCTAAGGGCCTGCACGGCCTCGTGGTTCGAGGAACTGGAGCGGGACACGTACCCTCGACATACTTTCAGCCACTTGATGAACTGTCGAAATCGGGAGTTGCAGTCGTGATCGCGTCGCGAGTCCGAGACGTACAAAGAGCAGTTCGTCCCGATGGCGGCATCTTGTGGGCTGGTGACCTCACTCCGGAAAAAGCCGTCATTGCACTCATGGTCGGCATCGGTGCGACGTCTGGCAATTCAGACATCACATCGTGGTGGTCTGAACTTCTTGAGGGATCAATTCGTTGAATTGGGACTTGGAATCTGAAAAGTGCTCCATAGAATTTCGCACCACCTGCCTGGGAGACTGCTCAGTCAAATCAAACCATCTAATGCTGATTGGGCTTGTATCGACCACACCCTCCATTGAACCGCCGAATCCTCGAAAAATTTCACACCTGAATTCAGGTTCTCTTGACTTGCCAACTATTTATCTCACCTTGCTGTCGAACTCAGTAGATGCCGTGAGTCGCCAACGTGGATTGGCCGACCCAGGGTGTCAAGGTTTACTTCGCTGACTAATTGCTTCGAACTTCGTGGTTCATCATGTCGAGGACTTCTCTCGCCGCTCGGCGTCCGGATCCGATGCTCGCAGGAACACCCACGCCGTCGTAGGCGTTGCCCGCAAGCGCGACCGAGAAGCTGGCGCTGGCGGCGCGAGCGCGTTGAACGCGCGCCTCGTGCCCGATGACGTACTGAGGCAGTCCGAGTGGCCAACGTTGTACGAGTGACTCCGTGGGTTGCCCGAAGTGGGGAAGTAGCACCTCGAGCTCCCTTTGCACGCGTTGCGTCAGTTCCTCATCAGTCAGATCTGACCAACGAGTGTCGTCACTTCGCCCGACGTGCGCTCTCAATACGACGTCATCCCCTCGACGAAGTCGGGGCCATTTTCGATCGAGGAACGTGACGGCCGTCACCAACATCGAATCCTCTCCCGCCCAAGAGGTCTTCAGCGGTACGAGAACGCCCGTGCCGTGTGGCGGCAACGTGATCTCATCGTTCGAGACGGCGAAGGTGACCATCGCCGCTCCGGCACTTTCAATCTGTCGAAGTTCATCGATCGCTTGGTCCAATGATCCGATGAGCGTTCCGACGACAGGCGCAGGCGTGGCGAGGACGACGGCGTTCGCCGGCGTCGTCGTCGTGAACGTGTCAACTTCCCACGGGTAGTCACCCGCCGGCGTGCGGCGCAGTGCGTTCACGGAGACACCACGGCGAAGGACCACACCACGTTCGAGGAGTCGCGTTGCCAGTTCGAGAGGTAGTGACCCGACGCCGTCAATGAGCGAATAAAAGACTGGGCCAACCGTTTCTGAAACACCATCGACCTCGGAGCCCCCCGCACTCGGTGGACTGAGTACCTTCATCAGTGAGCCGCCCTTCTTCGCCGCGTCGAAGAGTGCGGGAAAGGCTGACTTGGCTGAGAGTTGGTCTATCCTTCCGGCTTGGATACCGCCGATCATCGGCTCGATGAATTGGTAACTCAGTTCACGACCGAGTTTGGTGTGCACGATCTTGCCAATGGTCGCGTCGTCCTCAATGAACAGTCGTTTGGGTAGGAGCATGTCGCGTCGTGCCGCGAGCCGTGCTTTCCACGACAAGCCCTTGAAGCGCAGGATCGCTTGCAGATCGGTCGGGACACCGAGGACGAGGCCCTTCGGAAGTTCGTGCAGCGCGCCTCTCGACCACAACCACGCACCGCTCGCGTCCATTGCTTCGAGGTTCTCGTCAAGTCCCAACTCCTTGATCAGCCCAACGGCCTCCGGTCGTCGCGCCAAGAATCCGTCGGCGCCAAGGTCAATGGTTCGTCCGGCGAAGTTGGTCGTGGCGAGCGATCCGCCGAAACGTTCACTGGCTTCGATCACTTCGACGCGCGGCGTTGACTCGGTGGGACCCGCCTCGCCACCAGAGAGTTCCCAGGCAGCCGCGAGACCACTGATACCTCCGCCGACCACGACGACGGAGGCGCGACTCACGTACCGGCGGCTGTGGTGATGACGCCCGCGAGCACGCGCATGAACGCGGGATCGTCGTTGAGTGACGCCGTGCGCACGAGATTGAGTCCTACTTCACTCGCAACGCTCTGCGCCTCAATGTCAATGTCGAAGAGAACTTCGAGATGGTCTGAGACGAAGCCAATGGGACACGACACGACGTCGGTGAATCCCTGGGTTCGCTTGTCGCGCAGAGCAACCAAGATGTCGGGACCGAGCCAGGGATCGGCGGTGCGCCCGGCGGACTGCCACGCCACGTCGGAGGAATGGACGCCAGCGATCTCGGCCGCGAGTACGGCGCTCTCTTTGAGTTGTTCGGGGTACGTGTCACCGAGCGTGACAACTTTTTCGGGCAGCGAGTGAGCACTGAAGATGATCTCGGTGGTCGCGTGCCGAGACGAAGGAATCGTCGCTAGCGCGTCGTTGACGCGCTGGGCGATGAGGTTCAAGAACCCGGGCGCGTCGTACCAGGCGCCAATCGCGATGAACTCGACGTCGTCGCCAAGTGTTGCGCGCGCACGACTCATGTACTGTTCAGTCGACATCGACGACGAGTGCGGCGCGAGGACGATACCCACGACCTTGGTGAACCCTTCATCTCGAAACGACTGGGCGGCCTCTTCGAGCAGCGGTGGCTCGAACTTCGAACCGTAACGAACGTCAAAGACGCCGGGCAACTCGGCTTCGAGCGCTGCGGCGACGCCCGCGACCTGGGCGGCGGTTCGCTCGCTGAGCGGCGACGTGCCGCCGATGGCGAGGTAGCGGCGGGTGAGGTCGGCGAGCTGTTCAGGCGTCGGAGGAGAGCCACGACGGATACGCGTGTAGAACGCTTCGATGCCCTCGGGCGACGACGGCGTGCCGTGGGCCATGACGAGGACACCGGTCTTCACTGCACGCCCGCCCTTCCTTCGTCGTGCACCACGCGCACGACCGCTTCGAGGGCCGCCGGGTCCGTCGTCGGCAGCACACCGTGTCCCAGGTTGAAGATATGTCCCGCCGCGGTGCCGGCCTTCGCGAGCACCTCGCGCGCGGCTTCAACGGCCAACTCTTCGCCACCGAGACAGCGAGCGGGGTCGAGATTTCCCTGGACTGGCTTGTCGCCCACGCGTCGACGACCTTCGTCGAGGTCTACGTGCCAGTCGATGCCGACGACGGAGCTGCCCGCAGTGCTCATGAGACCCAAGAGTTCACCCGTGCCCACACCGAAGAGAATCGTCGGGACCTCGAGGTCGGCGATGCCCTCGAGGACGCGCTGCGTCGCGGGAAGCGCGAAGCGTGCGTACTCTTCGCGCGTGAGTGATCCGGCCCAGGAGTCGAAGAGTTGAACGGCGCGAGCGCCGTGGTTGATCTGGGCGCGGAGAAAGCTGATCGTGATCTCGACGAGTCGATCGAGCAGCTGATCGAAGAGCGCGGGCTCGGCGTGCATCATGGTCTTGATGACGGCGAACTCTCTCGTGGGCGCACCCTCGACGAGATAGCTCGCCACGGTGAAAGGCGCGCCGGCGAAGCCGATGAGCGGTGTGTTGGTTTCTTTGAGTTGCTCGACCACGAGGTCGACGGTGGCGGTGACGTGACTGACGTCCACCTCAGTCAATTCACGAAGTCGCCCCAAATCGTCCTTGCTCGTGAACGGTTCGGCGATAACCGGACCACGACCAGGCACAACGTCGACTCCGAAGCCGATCGCGTGATAGGGGACGACAATGTCGGAAAAGAGGATGGCGGCGTCGACGCCGTAGCGGCGAACGGGCTGCATCGTGACTTCGCACGCCAGGTCGGGATCAGCGATGGCTTCAAGAATCGAACCCGTGGCGCGGAGTTCGCGGTACTCAGGAAGGGACCGACCGGCCTGGCGCATGAACCATACCGGTACGTGGTCAACGGCCTCGCCACGACAGGCCCGTAGGAAAACTGGCTCTTTCACGACGCTCCTTTTGCCTCCTCCAATCTAGGCGAGCGCCCTCGTTCATTAGTTTGCGAAGGTCCCTCGCACTTCCTCTAGACTTGATTCTTCCCGATTTTGGGAATGGGAGAGAGGTCGTCAATGGCGCATGAGCGTGAGATAGCCGAGGAGCAAGAGTTCCTCGATCTCGCCTTAAGGGCACTCGATCACATGCGCCAAGGCGCGCGATCACTTCGTGACAGCGCGGCGGTGGCGAACATGCGCGGGGCCGGTGACCTCGTGGAACGCGACGTCGTCATGGGCACGGCCCTGCATCGTCTCGACCAGCTCGCCATTGGTGACCAGTCACTCTTCTTCGGTCGCATCGACTACCGGGCCAACGGCAACGGTGTCGGCGACACCTACCACGTCGGTCGTCTCGCGGTCTCCGACGAAGCGCTCAATCCATTGGTCATCGACTGGCGCGCGCCCGTTGCCGAAGCGTTCTATCGCGCCACGGGCGTCGAGCCGCTCGGACTCTCACGTCGACGCCACGTCGCCATCCGTGCCAACGAAGTCTCAGGTGTCGAAGACGAGTACTTCGCCGACGCCAACGGTGAACTCGATCTACCCGATGACGAAGTTCGTTCCGCCACCGAAGAAGGTCTCGTCGACGGTGGCATGGCGCTCGGGGGACCGGGCGCGTTGCTGGCCGCACTCGGCCGAGCGCGCACGGGTCGCATGGGCGACATCATCGCCACCATCCAGGGCGAGCAGGACCAGATCATTCGCAGTCCCTTGGCGGGTGTGTTGCTCGTCCAGGGTGGTCCCGGGACCGGCAAGACGGCCGTTGCGTTGCACCGCGCGGCGTACCTGCTCTTCACGCACCGCGCGACCCTCGAACGCCAGGGCGTCCTCGTCGTTGGGCCGAACCCGTTGTTCCTCAACTACATCGAGAACGTGTTGCCCTCGCTCGGCGAGTCCGGCGTCACGTTGTCGACGATCGCGGGGCTCGTCACGAACGTCGACGTCCGCGCGGTCGATCCCGAAGAGGTGGACCAATTAAAAGGTGACCTGCGCATGGCGAAGGTCCTCGCGCGCGCCCTTCGCACCCGCGAGCGTGCGCTGCGCGCCGACGTCGAAATCCCCGTGGGACGCGCCATCGTGGTGCTGCGTGCTCGCTACACCGAAGAGGTCGTGGAGCGCGCCCGTCGACGTCCGGGAAACCACAACCAACGTCGTTCGGCCGTTGGCCGAGAGCTCGCGACGCGCCTCGCCCACGAGTACCGCGACCGCTTCGTGCACGACGACTCTGAAGAAGTGAACGCGACGGGCGAGTTGGCCGACGCCATCCGCAACACCCCTCAGTTCAAAGAGGCGTTGCAGAGGATCTGGCCCCGCATCTCGGGCCAGGAACTCCTGCACGACCTTCTCGGTGCGCCTGCGTTGTTGAAGGCCGCTGGTAAGGACGTCTTGAGCGACGACGAGATCGCGTTGCTGTACCGTCCGAGGTTTACTGCCGTCGAAGACATCGCCTGGACCAAAGCCGACGCCGCGTTGATCGACGAGGCGAGAGTCCTGGTGGGACCACGCCGCCGTCCTCGACCGCTTCCCAAGCCCAACGATCCCGGCGTGCTCGACGGCGTCGACCTCGACGCCTACGCGGGTAACCACCGCGCGGCGGCGCTACGCGAAGCACAACGACTCATCGTTGCCCAGTCCCAGGAACTTGACGAGGCCGAGTTCGTCACGTACGGCCACATCGTCGTCGATGAAGCACAGGACCTCTCGCCCATGGAACTTCGCGTCTTGAAGCGTCGCGATCTCACCGGATCGATGACCATCGTCGGTGACATGGGCCAGGCGACGACCGCCTCGTCGTCGGCCTCGTGGGAAGTGTTGTTGGACGTCCTCGCGCCACGTCGCGCGCCCTCGCGCGTCGATCTCACGGTGAGCTACCGGACGCCCGAAGAGGTGCTGAACTTCGCGGCGGCGACACTGCTGGCGGCGACCCCTGGTCTCGAGCCACCGCGCCCCGTGCGCCGCGCGGGCGCGCTACCGATCGTGAAAGAAGTGAGCGAACACGACTTCGAGAACGCGCTCGTCACTCTCACGAAACAAGAGATCGAAGCCGTCGCGCCGGGACGCGTCGCGGTCATCGTGACGAGCAAACGAGTGGAAGAAATTGTGTCAATGTTGCGCGAAGGCGGACTCGAAGCAGTCGATCCGCGTGATCAAGATTCCAAGGGGCTTTCCGCCGATCTGGTCGTCCTCGCCGCGGAAGGCGCGAACGGTCTCGAGTTCGACGCCGTCGTCGTTGTCGAGCCTGGTCAGATTGCGAATCGTGGCGCCGTGGGTGGAACGGGCGTCACGCCGCGCGGCCTACGCACCCTCTACGTGGCGCTCACACGACCGACGAGGCGTCTCGCGATCGTTGCGTGTAACGAACTTCCCGCCACGATTCGCTAGAGGAATCGCCGAACCGTCGCAGAGGGGTTCCGATTTCTACTAGAAATGTAGGCGTGAGTCAGGCAGTTTCCCCCAATAGCCTGGCGAAGCAAGAGAAGATCGTTCACGATCGACCGCCGATGTTGGCGATTGGCGTGATGATTTGGCTTGGTTCTGAGCTGATGTTCTTCTCGGGACTCTTCGCCGCCCTGTTTACCATCCGAGCGCACCTCGCCGCGTGGCCGCCTGTCGGCACGCACCTCGACGTGTTGCAGTCGGGCATCTTCACCCTCGTGCTCATCGCGTCGTCGTTCACGATGCAACGAGCCGTGTGGTTGGTCGAGCACCGACATCGAGGTGCCGCTCGCAACTGGGTCATCGCCACGATCATCATGGGCGCGCTCTTCGTTGGCAACCAGGCCTACGAATGGACGCACCTCACGACGCGGTGGTACACCAACTCCTACGGCTCGGTCTTCTTCATCACGACGGGTCTTCACGGGCTGCACGTGTTCCTCGGACTTGTCGCGATGAGTTTCCTCTTGTACCGCATGCGCGGTCGCGAGGGAGACGCTGGTGAACTCGCCACCTTCCAAGGCGTGAGCTACTACTGGCACTTCGTCGACGTCATCTGGATCGGGCTCTACTCGGCCCTCTTCTTGTTGAAGTAATGAACGTGACGACCTCTTTCCTTCGGCGCGTGCCGCTCATCGTTGCGGCCGGATTCCTCTCGGCCGCGCCAATCCTTCTCTTCGTTGGATCGGCGAACGCCAACAACCTCAACCCACCGCCCACGACGCGCAAGAACGCCGGCACGCCCAACTCGACGATCGTCGTAAAGGACAAGAACGGCAACGTCATCGAGTACGGCAACAAGTACATCACCTACAAGGCGCCCTCGAGCTCCCTTAACTCGCTCGGCAAGGCCCTCTTCATGGAGAACTGCGCGTCGTGCCACGGTTCTGGGGCCAACGGAGTGCCTGCGAACGGTACGAGTGGCGCGTACCCGAATCTCGTCGGGCTCGGACCGGCGACGATCACTTTTTGGATTGACTCGGGTCGCATGCCGGCAAAGGACGTCGCTGCCATCCAGGCGCGGCGTGGTCAGCCGGCGCTCACGCCCACCCAGGCGACAGCCATCGCCGCGTGGGTGAACTCACTCTCGCCGAGCTACCCCGACATCCCCACACCGCATCTGAAGAACGCCAACGTCGCGGACGGTGCGGCGCTCTTCGCGTTGAACTGCGCAGCCTGTCACACCATCGAGGGTGACGGCGACGCGCTCGCGTCGAGTACGTTCTCGCCGTCGCTTCGCAACATCCCCGCCTTCCAGGTCGTTGAGGCCATCCGAACGGGCCCAGCTAACATGCCGCGCTTCACCGGGAACTTGAGTGACCAGCAGGTCGCCGACATCACGAAGTACGTCACCACCGAGATCCAGCACCCGAACAACCCGGGCGGTTTCGGCCTCGGCGGCCTCGGTCCCGTGGCTGAGGGCTTCGTCGGACTACTTCTCGGGCTGGGTCTCTTGATACTGGTCTGTTACTGGATTGGGGATCGCTCGTGAGCGACATCGAACACCGAACGCCCGTCGCCCTCAGTGGTCTCAGTGAGGACGACCCGCACCTCCAGCCTGCGTCGAAGAACCCGCAGACCGTCGAGCGCGTCATTGCTCTCACGTTCGTGATCGGCACGCTCCTCGTGGCGGCCTTCGGCGCCTGTTACTGGATCAACGCTAAACCGTGGACGCTTGGCGCGACGCTCGGTGGCGGCCTCTTCGCCTTCGGCGTCGGTCTCGTCGCGTGGGGCAAGTACCTCATGCCGCGTGGCCCCTTCGTCGAGGAACGTCACACGCTCGCCAACTCTGACGCCGACCGCGACGCGTTCGCCGCGGCCATCGTCGAACGTGGTGGTAGCGTCGTCAAGCGTCGCAAGATGCTGGCTGGACTCTTGGGTGGGGGACTAGGCATCTTCGGGATCGTCGCACTTTTCCCAGCGCTGCGCAGTCTCGGGCCCCTTCCGAAGGGCACGCTCTTTCACACCGACTGGAAAAAAGGTTCCTACGCCGTCGACCAGACCGGGCGCCGCATAAACGTGGGTGACCTCTCCATCGGATCGATCGTGACGGTGTTCCCCGAAGGTGCTCAGGACACCGATCGCGGCCAGGCCGTCGACCAGACCATACTGATTCGTATCTCGAACCAGAACTTCACGACACAAAAAGGTCGTGAAACCTGGGGCCCCATGGGTTACGTGGCGTACTCCAAGCTCTGCACCCACCTCGGTTGTCCCGTGGGACTCTATGAACAGCAACTTCAACTCCTCGTGTGCCCTTGTCACCAGTCGATGTTCAACGTGACGAACGGCGCCCTCCCGCAGTTCGGTCCCGCGCCACGACCGCTACCGCAGTTGCCGCTCTACATTGACTCGAACGGCAACATCCGGGCGCAGGCTGATTACGACCAGCCCGTGGGTCCTGGATTCTGGGAGCGCCATCGCACGACGGGGAGCCAGCTATGAGCGACGTGGTCGCCACCAACAAGCGCGCGCAGCGCCAGGCCGCCGGACCTTACGGCAAGATCGGCCAATCCCTCAACGAACTCGATGATCGTCTCGGTATCGCCAAGGGCGGCCGCACGTTCATGGACAAGATCTTCCCCGATCACTGGTCGTTCATGCTCGGCGAGATCGCGCTCTACTCGTTCGTGATCCTGCTCGTCACGGGCATCTTCTTGACGTTCTACTTCGTGCCGAGCGTCGCAACCGTTATCTACCACGGTCCGTACAAACCTATGGACGGTCAGCGCGTCACCGAAGCGTGGAACTCGACGATGAACATCTCGTTCACCGTGCGTGGCGGACTCTTGATGCGTCAGATGCACCACTGGGCGTGCGACATCTTCGTGGGCGCCATCGTCGTGCACATGGCGCGCGTCTTCTTCACCGGCGCGTTCCGTAAGCCCCGCGAACTCAACTGGACGATCGGTCTCACGTTGTTGATTCTCGCGATCGGTAACGGCTTCCTCGGCTACTCGCTCCCAGACGACCTGGTGTCGGGTACCGGTATCCGTATCGCGTACTCGATCATGGAGTCGATCCCCTTCGTTGGCTCCTACCTAGCCTTCTGGGTCTTCGGTGGCAACTTCCCGGGCACCGCGACCATTCCGCGCTTCTTCATCTTGCACGTGCTGCTCTTGCCACTGCTCATCCTCGGATTGGTGGGCGCGCACCTCTTCTTGCTCGTGCGACAAAAGCACACGCAGTTCCCGGGCAACGGTCGGACCGAGAAGAACGTCGTGGGCTCACCCATGTACCCCGTGTTCATGGCGAAGACCACGGGCTTTCTCTTCATCGTGGGCGGCATCACCGCGCTCTTGAGCGCGTTCGCGCAGATCAACCCGATCTGGCAGTTCGGTCCCTACGACGCGGCCCGCATCTCCTACGCCGTCCAGCCGGACTGGTACATGGGTTTTCTCGACGGCGCGCTGCGAATATGGCCCTCCTGGACCTTCATGGGCTTCGGCCATACGATCGCGCTCCAAGTATTCATCCCGGCCGTCATCCTCCCGGGCATCCTCTTCAACGTCGCCTACCTCTGGCCGCTGTTGGAGCGCAAGTTCACGAAGGACAACGAGATCCACCACCTCTTGGACCGGCCGAGCGACCGACCGAAGCGCACCGCCGCGGGCGTGGCCGTGTTGGTGCTGCTCTCGATGCTGCACATCGCGAGTTCCACCGACGTCATCGCCAATTTCTTTCACGTCTCGCTGGAATCGACGCTCTGGGCGATGCGCATCCTGGTGATCGTCCTGCCGACCATCGCGTACCCGATCGCCTTCAAGATCTGCAAAGAGATGCAGGGCTACCGCGGCGTTGGTAAGCGCAAGACGCCCAACATCGTCTCGCGTACCGCTGAGGGGGAGTACGTCGCCACACCCACGCCGTCCTACGGCGAGGACGTGGGTCACGAACTCGAAGCGACCCCCGTGCCGACGTACATCGAAGTCGAGCCCGACGTGCCCGTCGAGAGTGGCGTGAGGACCGTCGACCGCTAGACGGAACTGTTGAGTTCGCGCCTCGCGCGTGGACTCCAAAGTGGAATGCCCGATCAACGCCATGCGTAACATGGACTCTGTGGCAACGACGAATGACTCTAAGTGGCCCTCGGCGGCCACGTTGCTGCACGCGGAGCCCGTGCTCGGGCTGCGCAACGTCGCACTCCTCGGCGTGTCCACGTACGCGACGTCGGTGTCGATGCGTTCGGCGTCGAGCACGCCGGCCGCCATTCGACGGGCACTGCAACGCTTCTCGACGTGGTCCTTCGAAGACGGCGTCGACCTGGCTGAATCTGTCGCCCTCGTCGACCACGGCGACGTCGACGACCCCGACGGCGAAGGGGGCAGCGAGCGTGTCGCCACCGCACTCGCGGCCATCGACGCGAACACCGAGCTCACGGTGGTGCTCGGCGGTGACAACGCCGCGACCTGGCACGCGCTGCGAGCTCTCGGCAGCGAGTCGTTGGCCAACTTCGGACTGATCACGCTCGACGCGCACTTGGACATGCGCGAGGGCCGCACGAACGGTTCGCCCGTTCGCCAACTGCTCGACGAAGGACTCGATCCCGTCAGTGTCGTGCAGGTCGGACTCGGGGAGTTTACAAACTCCGCGGCGTACGCGCGCCACGCGATGGCGGCAGGCACGACGATTATCGGTCGCGGCGCGTTTCGCGACGAGGAACCCGCCGTGATCGCTCGAAGGGCGCTCGAGATCGCGGGCGCTGACGGTCGCAAGGTCTACGTGGACATCGACCTCGACGTGGCCGATCAGTCCGTCGCGCCCGGCTGTCCGGCGGCCGCGCCGGGAGGACTGGGCGCGGACGAAATCCGTCGGTTCGTGCGCGAGGTCACGTCGTCGAAGTCCGTCGTCGCGATCGACTTCACCGAGATCGACGCGGAACAAGACAGCATCGACCGGCGAACGGTTCGTCTCGCCGCACTGTTAGTACTCGAAGCGCTGATCGGCGTACAAAGGAGAACGGCGTGACCGTCGTCGTAGGACTGGAACCGCTCACCCGGGCGCAACTCATTGCCGTGGCTCGACTCTACGAGCCAGTCGCGCTGAGCGCCGAGGTGCTCGAACGTCTCACTCGCCAGCGCAGCGCCATTGACGTGCTCGTCGACAGTGGCGAGCCGATCTACGGCCTCTCGACGGGCTTCGGGTCGCTCGCGACGACGTCGATCTCTCCGGATCGTCGCCGCGATCTGCAACGTTCATTGATCCGTTCACACGCCGCGGGCGTCGGACCCGAGGTCGAGACCGAAGTGGTGCGCGCGATGATGGTGTCGCGTCTCACGAACCTCTGTAGCGGCGTGTCGGGTGTTCGACCGACGACCGCTGAAGCGTACGCCGCGTTGTTGAACGCGGCCATCACGCCCGTCGTGCACGAATTCGGGTCCCTCGGCTGTTCAGGTGATCTCGCGCCACTTGCGCATGTCGCGCTCGCGCTTATTGGCGAAGGTGACGTGCGTGACGCCGGCGGTGCACGCCGCCGCGCCGCTGACGCGTTAGCCGACGCGGGCCTCGAGCCCGTCGAGCTCGCCGAGAAAGAGGGGCTCGCCCTCATCAACGGAACTGACGGCATGCTGGGACAGCTCGTGTTGGCGCTCGACGACGGCACGGCCCTGTTGCAGGAAATGGACCTGGCGGCGGCGATGTCGATCCAGGCGCTTCGAGGCACCAACCGCGTCTTCCTCGATGAGATCCACGCCCTGCGCCCCCACCCCGGTCAACTGGCGAGCGCCAAGAACCTCTTGGCGTTGCTCAACGACTCCGAGATCGTGGACGCCCACCTCGACGACTACTCACAGGTGCAAGACGCCTACTCACTTCGTTGTGCTCCCCAGGTCCACGGCGCGGCGCGTGACACGTTCAGCTACGCGGCGGGCGTCGCCGACATAGAGTTGGCGGCCGCGATCGACAATCCCTCCGTGCTGGCCGATGGCTCGTTGGTGTCGAACGGCAACTTCCACGGTGCACCCATTGGCTACGCGCTCGACTTTCTCGCCATTGCCTTGGCGGACGTCGCGTCGATGTCCGAGCGTCGAACCGACCGCTTGCTCGACGAGAACCGTAGTTACGGACTGCCGCCCTTCCTCGCGCACGAGGCCGGTGTCGACTCTGGTCTGATGATCGCCCAGTACGCGCAGGCCGCGCTAGTGACCGAGATGAAAAGGCTCGCTTCACCAGCGAGTGTCGACTCCATCCCTTCATCGGGCATGCAAGAAGACCACGTCTCGATGGGTTGGCACGCCGCGAGGAAACTGCGTAAGTCGCTCGAAGCGTTTCGTGACGTCGTCGCCATCGAACTGCTCGCGAGCGCGCGCGCCTTGGCGCTTCGCGCGCCGCTGACGCCGTCACCGGTGACGGCCGCGATCGCGGAACGCGTGAACGCGCGCTCCGGAGGACCTGGTCACGATCGCTGGCTCTCACCCGAGATCGCCGCAGTCTCCGAGCTCGTTGCGAACCGCGAACTACTTGAAACAGCGTCGCGTTTCGTGACGCTGCACTAGACAAAGGAGTCCCGTGGAGGGAGCACGACCCGTTCGAGCCGCGAGGGGAACGTCGATCAGCGCGCTTGGCTGGCCCCAAGAGGCCGCGATGCGCATGTTACAGAACAACCTCGATCCCGAGGTCGCCGAGCGTCCCGATGACCTCGTCGTCTACGGCGGCACCGGTCGCGCGGCGCGCGACTGGCGCAGTTTCGACGCGCTGATCCGCACGTTGACGACGTTGAAGGCCGACGAGACCATGCTGGTCCAGTCGGGTCGGCCGGTTGGCGTGCTGCAGACCCACGAGTGGGCGCCACGCGTCTTGATCGCGAACTCGAACCTGGTGCCGGACTGGGCGACGTGGCCGGAGTTCCGTCGCCTCGAGGCACTCGGTCTCACCATGTACGGCCAGATGACCGCGGGCTCGTGGATCTACATCGGGACCCAGGGCATCCTGCAGGGGACCTACGAGACCTTCGCCGCCATCGCCGTCAAACGCTTCAACGGCACGTTGGCCGGGACGTTGACGCTCACCAGTGGCGCGGGCGGTATGGGCGGCGCGCAGCCACTCGCCGTCACCATGAACGACGGCGTCTGTCTCTGCGTGGACGTCGATCCTGGGCGACTCCAACGCCGCGTCGATCAGCGCTACCTGGACGAGTGGACGGACGACCTCGACGAGGCGATCGCGCGCGTTGCCCGAGCGAAGAAGGACCGCGTGGCGCTGAGCGTGGGACTGCTCGGCAACGCCGCGACGATAGTGCCAGAGATCCTTCGTCGTGGCGTCGAGGTCGACATCGTCACCGATCAGACGTCGGCGCACGACCCGTTGAGCTACCTGCCCGAAGGGATTGACCTCGGGGACTGGCGCGACTACGCCGAGAAGAAGCCCGAGGAGTTCACGGATCGCGCGCGCGAGTCCATCGTGCGCCACGTTGAGGCGATGGTCGGCTTCATGGACGAGGGCGCCGAGGTCTTCGACTACGGAAACTCCCTGCGCGGTGAGGCCCAACTGGGTGGGTACCCACGCGCGTTCGACTACCCGGGGTTCGTGCCGGCGTACATACGACCGCTCTTCTGCGAAGGAAAGGGTCCCTTTCGTTGGGCCGCTCTCTCGGGTGACCCCGCGGACATCGCGGTCACCGACCAGGCGGTGCTCGATCTCTTTCCCGAGAACGACCTCCTTCGCCGATGGATTACGAAGGCGCAGGACCGCGTGGCCTTTCAAGGACTGCCGGCGCGCATCTGTTGGCTCGGCTACGGCGAACGCGACCGCGCGGGCGTCAAGTTCAATGAGCTCGTGGCGTCGGGCGCGGTGAAGGCGCCCCTCGTCATAGGTCGCGATCACCTCGACAGTGGCTCGGTCGCCTCGCCGTACCGTGAAACCGAGGCCATGCTCGACGGCTCGGACGCGATCGCCGACTGGCCGCTCTTGAACGCACTCGTGAACACCGCGTCGGGAGCGTCGTGGGTGTCCATTCATCACGGCGGAGGCGTGGGCATTGGGCGCTCCATCCACGCGGGTCAGGTCTGCGTCGCTGACGGCACGGCGTTGGCCGGAGAGAAACTCCGTCGGGTCCTCACGAACGATCCCGCGATGGGCGTGCTGCGACACGTCGATGCTGGTTACGACATCGCGGACGAAACGGCGGAATCGACGGGGCTTCGCGTCCCCATGCGCGAGGGCTGATGGCGACGCGCGTCGTTCGTCACGTGAGTGAGTTGACGACGAATGATCCGACGCTCGGTGACTACAGCGCACTAGGGCGACTCTTCGACGCGGCCATGGTGATTGACGACGAGCAGGTGCTGTGGGTAGGAGCGGATGCCGACGCGCCCGACGCCGACGAAGAGATCGACGCGCGTGGTCGCGCGGTGGTGCCGGGTTTCGTCGATTCGCACACGCACCTCGTCTTTGCGGGCGAGCGTAGCGACGAGTTCGAAGCACGCATGGCGGGTGTGCACTACGACGGCGGCGGCATCGCTCGAACCGTGGCCACGACACGCGCCGCGACGAATGAGGAATTACACCGGGGGACGAGAAAACGGGCTGTCGAGCTCTTCAACGGCGGCGTCACGACGGTGGAGATCAAGTCGGGCTACGAGCTGACGACCGACGGCGAGACGCGAGCACTCGAGGTGGCGAGCGCGTTCAGCGACGAAGTCACGTGGCTGGGCGCCCACGTGGTGCCACCGGAATTCTCGAAGAACCGCGACGGCTACGTCGATCTCTTGACCTCCTCGATGCTTGACGCGTGCGCGCCACACGCGAAATGGGCCGACGTCTTCTGCGACCGGGGAGCGTTCAGCGTCGACGAAGCGCGCGAAATCCTGACCGCTGCCCGCGCGAAAGGTCTCGCGCCGCGTCTGCACGCCAATCAACTGGCCCACAGCGGGGCGATCGCGTTGGCGGTCGATCTCGACTGCGCCAGTGTCGATCACTGCACGTACCTCGAGGACGAGGACCTCGATCTCTTGAGTGCTTCAGCCACCGTCGCCACGCTGCTCCCGGGTGCGGAGTTCTCGACACGCTCGCCCTACCCGTCGGCTCGTCGGCTCCTCGACGCCGGCGTGAACGTGGGACTCGCGACGGACTGCAACCCCGGTTCGTCCTACGTGACGAGTATGGCCTTCATCATTGCGCTAGCCGTGCGGGAAATGGCGATGACCGTGGACGAGGCGCTGTACGCGGCGACGAAGGGTGGGGCGCTCGCACTTCGTCGCGACGACGTTGGCCACCTCGGCGTGGGCGCGCGCGCCGACTTCTCGATACTCGATGCTCCGCGTGCGGCGCACTTGGCGTACCGTCCGGGCGGGAACGTGGTGGAGAGAACCTACAGCCGGGAGAGGTTGAAGGACTGACGATCAAGGAACGTCGATGCTTGGTTTACGTGGCCTTGTCGACCCTGATGTCGCCCGACACGGTGTTGACCTTGATGAAGAGGACGTCCTCGTCGCTGACGTTGCCACCGGACGCGTCGAGGTCGATGTTCGAGCCCAGGTCACCGGAGACCGTGTTGCCGTTTACGTCAACGGCGAGACCTCGCGCCACGCTGATGTGAACGTCGCCCGAGACGACCTTCACTACGACGCTGCCCGGACGCTCGCCCGTGAGTGTGACGTCGCCCGAGGCGCTCGCGATATCGGTCTTGGTCGCCGCGCCGCGGCAACGAACGTCGCCCGAGGCGCTGTGGCACTTCAAGACGTCGAGAACCTTGCCGGTAACGACGTCGCCCGAGGCGGTCTTCACGACGAGCGTCCGACAGGAATCGGATGCGTTCACGTCGCCCGAGGCGCTAGCCACGTCAACGTCGTTGAGATCGCCGTGGAGCAACGCGTCACCCGACATGGTCTTCACGTCCAGCGAAGAGTCGCGAGGGAGAGTGACGAAGACGTCGAGGTCGGAGCCTCCAAAGTCGAACCACGACTTCGTCGCGTCTCGGACACCGCGTAAGGATCCCGAGAAGACCCCGGGTTGCGATTCGATCTCCAGCACGTTGTTCGTGGCGTCGAAACGGATCGTCGCGAGCTCTAAGAGGTGTTCGTATTTCGACGAACTCGCTCGCAGCGTGACCTCGAGTTCGTGGCCGTCGACGGTTCGCACGCTCACGTCACCACTTTTGGTCGCGATCCTTGCCCGCACCGGTCCCGTGGGCGAGAAGCTCTCGGTTCGTTCGCGCCTCGACGTGCGTCGCGACGTCGAGTCGCTCGTGCCTTTGGCAGCTTCATTGGTCATGGTGACTTCCCTTCGTTGATTCGTTACGGCGACTCTCCGCGGCTTTCGCGGGGAAGTGCAGCAGTTGGCCCATCTGGTCAGGGGAGAGATCGTCCGGCGACGAGCTTTCTCCTCCGCAGGTTTCAAAGTTCAGCGTGTCGTGCTGGGTCCCTTCAAACGTCGAGACGTCCGTTGAACAAGCAGGGTGGGAACCGAGGTAGATCATGGAACTCTCTTTTCGTTTTAGGCGCGGCCCTTGCCGCGAAGCTGACGTTTGCCGACCACGAACGATCCCGAGGGATCGCTTCGGACTGAACGTTCGAGGGAACGCACGATCCACGAGTTGACGGACGAACCGACGTCGGTCGCGAGATTTTCGATGCTCTCCTTGAGATCGTCCGTCAGTCGTAGTGCGATGCGCGCCGAGTAGTCGCCGGTGGGTGGTGTGGTCTCAGGGTTGACGGGCACGAGTCGCGTCAGGCGAACAGCGTCACCTTCGAAACTCAACGTGAGGGGCGCACCGTCGTGGAGATTGAACTCCTGGACGAGCGCGTTCAGTGAATCGAGAAAGTGCTTCTCCATCGCCGGCTCGAGAGCGGCGCCGAGTCGTTCGACGACGGACGCTGTCTCCGGCCCCGCGATTTCGGCCAGATTCTTGAAGTCACCACGAATGCTTTCAACGAACTCTGATATCAACATGATGCGAAGATAACATCAGTTTGATATCAAAGTCAAGCGATCGAGATAAATTCCTGATTCGGGCATAATCCCAATGATCTAGCGACCGCTACGTCAAGGGTGGTTCGATTAGGTGAAGGTCGCCCGGACAACGTCAGGGAGCAACATCGAAGAGTGCCACCGCGTTCCTCAGCGGCGTTATCGCCCAGTGAATCAGTCGGGCGTCTTGATACCCGCGAGGACGATGTCGACGAGGCGCTCAAGGCTCGCGCCGTTGTGGCCATCGTGCCCGGCGGCGTGACAGCTTCCCATCACGAGGTTCAGAATGTCTTTCGTCTCGACGTCGTCGCGTATGGCGCCAGCGTCCACGGAACGTTGGCGCATGGTATCCATGCACGAGGTCAGTTCGCCCAGCATGTCGGCGAAACGGGCTTTGATGTCGATGCCTGCTTGGCCGAGAGCGTCGAAGAGATCTTGCTTCTCAGAAGCTTGGAGAGCGAACTCGTGAAGGAACGTGCACAATCCTTCAATGGCGATCGGGGCCTTCGCGCACGTCTGCGCGGTGTCGATGAGTGCCCTCAGGCGCGTGGAGACGATTTCGTCGTAGAGCGCTTCCTTCGTGGGGAAGTGTCGGTACAACGTGCCGATGCCCACGCCCGCACGTTCGGCGACGATGTCGATCGGGACCATGACGCCGTCAAGGGCAAATATTTCTTCCGCCGCGCGAAGGATCTTTTCGTGATTTCTCATCGCGTCAGCGCGCATGGGGCGTGACTCGGGGAGCTCTGAAGTGGCGGGTGCTGAGGACACTTTCGCGCCTGCCACGTCGCGGGTGCCCCGGTGATCCACTGTCACGAGACCTCCAAACGATTGTGTTGACAAACGGAACCATCGTTACTATAGTGGTTTTGTATCCGGAACCGTAGTTCCGATTTAAGTCGGTCTGCGTCCAGAGTTTCCGCAGTTTTCTAGTGTTTCGCCCCCCACGCAGTGCCAGCCAAGTCGGAAGGAAGAGAGCTATGACCACTGAAGTCCTTGATAACAGTGCTCCGTTGGAGGAGAGCGTTCCAGATCCCAAGCGATACTGGACCCTGGCGATCATCGCGGTCGCCCAACTCATAATCGTCCTCGACGCCACCGTCGTCGTCGTGGCGCTCCCGAGCGCGCAACGCGCCCTGCACATCTCCGTCGCGAACCGCCAGTGGGTGATGAGCGCCTACACGCTCGCGTTCGGGAGTTTCCTTCTTCTCGGCGGTCGCATCGCCGACTACCTCGGACGTCGTCGCGTGTTCGTGATCGGACTCCTCGGCTTCGGGCTAGCGTCGGGCATCGCCGGTCTCGCGCCGAACGAGGCAATGCTCTTTGGTGCACGCGCCGTCCAAGGCCTGTTCGGCGCCCTCATGGCACCCGCTGCTCTCTCGCTCTTGACGGTGACCTTCACCGAGGCGCGTGAGCGCGCTCGCGCGTTCGGCGTTTACGGCGCCATCGCGGGCGGTGGCGCTGCCCTCGGTCTCGTGCTCGGCGGCGTACTCACGCAGTGCGCGTCGTGGCGCTGGACCTTACTGATCAACGTACCCATCGCTATCATGGCCGCCATCGCGGCGACGCTCGTCATCCGAGAGAGCCGCGTGGAATCACGTCACAGCTACGACATTCCCGGCGCGCTCACCTCAACGGTCGGACTCTTCCTCCTGGTGTACGGCTTCACGATGGTCGCCTCGCACGGCTGGGGATCGCTGTTGACGGCGTCCTTGCTAGCGGGCGGCGTCGTGTTCCTCGCGGGCTTCGTCCTGATCGAGATGCGCTCGGCGCATCCGCTATTGCCACTGAAAGTGGTCCTCGAACGCAAGCGCGGCGGCTCGTTCCTCGCGTCGCTGTTGGTCGGGATGGCCATGCTCGGGACGTTCTTGTTCCTCACCTACTTCTTGCAGGGAACCTTGGGCTACAGCGCACTGAAGACGGGCTTCGCCTTCCTGCCGTTCTCCGCGGGCATCATCATGGGCGCGGGTATCGCGAGTCGACTCCTGCCGCGAACGGGACCGAGACGACTTCTCGTCAGCGGTCTGTCGATGGCGACCTTGGGTCTGCTGTGGTTCTCGCGCCTCACCCCGAGTAGCTCGTACGTGACCCACGTCTTGCTCGGAGAGATCCTCGTGAGTATTGGCATGGGTATCACGTTCGTGCCCATGAACAGCACGTCACTCTTCGGCGTCGACGAGGAGAACGCCGGCGTCGCCAGTGCGCTCGTCAATACCACGCAACAGGTCGGTGGTGCCCTCGGCACTGCGCTGTTGAACACCATCGCTGCCTCGGCAACGGTCAGCTACCTGGCGCTTCGCGTGCACAACGCGTCGACGCGTAGCGCGGGCGCCGTCCACGGCTACACCACGGCCTTCGAGGTGAGTGCCGCGTTTGTGGCGATGGCTGCCGTCGTCGCGGGACTCCTGATTGGTGGAAAGCACGAGCACGCTGACGCCTCGATCGACGTAGCGGCGCCGAGTACGCCACTGGCGACCGAGTTCGCCCTGGAGTAGCAGCGATCAAACAGTCTTAAGTCGACGGCCGTGCCTCTTCGGGCGCCGCCGTTTGCCTTTGCGCGTGGACGTCACGGCGTTCGATCGCGGCGTTCAGTTCACCGCCCGCGAGGATCGCGAGACCCGTGAGGTAGAGCCAGAAGATGAGGATGGCGACGCCAGCGAACGCGCCGTAGGTGTTGCCGTAGGAACCGAAGCTCGAGGTGTAGATGGAAAAGCCCCACGAGACGAGAGCCCAGAGGATCGTCGCGACGAGCGCGCCGGGACTGAACCACCGCCACTTCGCTCGAGGCCGATTGGGCGCCACGTAGTACAGAAACGCCATCAAGAAGTTCATCAGGCCGAGCGCGAGGAGGAAGCGCACGATCGTCCACACGGTGCTGAAGGCCGCGCCGCCAATGGGTGCCGAGTGCTTGATGAGCGTCCCCAACTGGGGACCGAAGATGATCAACGCGGACGCGGCGCTCCCGAGCAGGGTCGCGCCGAGAAGGAGCGGGAGGGCCACGAGGCGCTTGGCGAGGAACGAACGGTCCTCGGGTACGTCGTAGGCCATGTCCAGTGCTTCTTCGACGATCACCATGCCTGACGTCGCACTCCACAACGCCACGACGCACGCCACGACGGTGGTGACGATATCGCCGCCCGAGCGCTGCGTGGCGTGCGAGATCGCCCCGGTGAACACCTGCGCGGCGCCGGCGGGCAGTGATTTGGTGACGCCGTGCAGCAGATTCAGCACGACGACCCGTGACACCGTGACGAGGGTGGCGATACCGAGAAGTCCGATGATGACCGGGAAGATCGCGAGGAACCAGCGGTACGCGAAGGCGCCGGCGGCGATGTTGACGCGATTCATCTTCATGTGCGTCAACGTCGAGCGCACGACGGCGTCCCCACGACGAGCGGACGCCGCTTCATCACTCGCGAGGATCTCCTCCTCCCACGCGCGGGCGGAGGACGTTGGTTCCGACATTAGAAGGAGACACCTCCGGTAGCGAAGAGCACGATCGAGGCGCCCGCCATGATCGCGCACGTCAGCCAACCGAGAATGTTCGAGGCGTGGCCGTTGACGTACGTACCCATGAGACCACGATTGTTGGACACGATCATGACGATGATGAGGAGTGGCGCCGCGATGACGCCGTTGATGACCGCGACGAAGACCAACAACTTGATGGGGTTGACACTCAAGAGACTGAGCGCCGTGCCACCTAGGGTGCCGACGCCGACCAGTCCGTAGAACAAGGGAGCGTCACGAAGCGACTTTGAAAAGCCCCAGTCCTTACCAAGGAGTCCCGAGAGACCGACCGACCCTGACCCGGCGAGTACTGGAATCGCGAGCAGGCCACTGCCAATGAAACCCAGGGCGAAGATGACGCTCGCCAGCTTCCCCGCGAACGGTTTCAGGGAGGCCGCCGCTTGGGCGGCGCTTTGGATGTTGGTGACTCCGTGGACGTGCAACGTCTCGCCCGTCGCGGCGATGATGGCGAACATGACGATGTTGGAGAACGCCATGCCAGTAAAGACGTCGAGCCGACTGAGGCGTTGCTTAAGCTTCGCTCCTTTGCGACTGCGCGTCTTCAGCGGCGCGGGTTCGTCACCCCCCTCGATCTCGTCACGCATCTCTTCGAGACGGTTGGCGCTCTGCCAAAAGAAGAGATACGGCGAGATCGTGGTGCCGAGTATCGCGACCAGCAGCGCAAGGTAGTTCTTGTTCAGTTCCACGTGGGGGATCACGGTGTAGCTGAGTATCCGCACCCAATTGTGCGTCACGATCACGGCGACGACGATGTAGACCAAGAGCGCGGCGGCCAAGACCTTAAAGACGATCGTGATGCGCGCGAAGGTCCCCTTCACCAAGAGGAACGTGATGAGGGCACCCGAGACGAGTGCCCACATCCACGTCGGACCGGCCTTCAAGAGGGACATACCGGAACCTATGGCCACCAAGTCCGCGGCGATGTTCAAGGCGTTGGCAACGATGAGCACGGACAGCAGTATCGCGATGATCGACTTGCCAAATCGATTGAAGCGCTCTGCCGCGAGTTCGCCTAGACCCTTGCCGGTTGCGAGCGCCGTTCGATCACAGATCTCCTGGACTGCGGCCATGAGCGGAAACGAGAGGAGAGCGGCCCACAGGAATGACAGTCCGTACTTCGATCCGGCTTGCGCGTAGGTCGCGATTCCCGACGGGTCGTCGTCGGAGGCTCCGGTGATCAGGCCTGGGCCAGCGGCGCGAATGTACTTCAGCCACCGTGGACCATGATCGGGGGACTGGCCCCTTGATTTTCCCTTGGGTTCCATCGTGATAGGACTTTAAATGACCAGTTCTTGTGTCGTGCGTATTTGGGCCGATAACTATGACCGGACCGTATCGAATACGCCAGTGTAGGGACGAGATGGTTAGGAAACGCTCACTTCCCCGTGAGCTAAGGACGCGTCACTATGAGTCAGTGGGTCTGGCCAGGTCGACCAGTTCGATTGGCGGAGCGGCGCCAAGGGTCTCGGGCTGCCGCACGGAGTCACTGAGACGAATGAACTCTGAGAGTGCTGATTGATCGAGGAATTGGAGGGGGGAACAGACGTCGCAGCGCGGTGTCATATTTCTTTACTCAAGCCCCCACATCTGGTCGAGTGAGGGTCGTGGTGCAGCGAGTACCGGCTCACTCACGGTCACGGCACCACCGTCGATCGCCGCTGGCTCAACCGACGTGTTTAGCAAACTCGCCTTCAGTTCGTCGGCCCGCGCCATCAGCTTCAATTCATGGTCTGCTGTCGTCTGCCGTCTGACAAATCGTTTCATGGTTCTTCTCTGCTCTCGGTAGTCACTTCGTGTTGCACTTGGATTTCGTTTGATTCTGGTAAAGGGAGCAGGGTGAGAATGAGCACCCAGATGGAGTTAGTAAAGGATGGTCTTCATTCCGACTTACTGATCTCGAACAAGTCACGAACGAATGTCTCGAGTTGTCGAAGTAGTTCGAGTGAAGTCAGAGGATGCTCAGCCAGCCCTTCGGCACCATTCCCTCGGAGAAGTGCGCCTCGCGTCGCGTCGAGGTTGCGCTTCGCAGTATCGCCGTCGACTGGGATCAGGGGGAGTGGGAGTCGCGTGATCCCAGTCGACGGGCGTTCCTTTTTGTCCAAGACGTGGACGATCGTTCTATTCCTAGGATGCATCGCTGACCTTCTCTCCAGAATGGCTGGGTTGACCAGCTATTTGATCTTTTCTACCGTTGGCCCTACGGTGCTCGTCGTCCTTTTGCGTTTGCGATCCGGCGTTTGAGGGAATGAATGCTCGCTCGCACAGTGCCGTGAAATGCTGCGACGTGGTCGTCGAATTGACGGAGCCCTTGGACGAGGCGAGTGAAGGGGTTCCGAATCCTATTCTGGGAAGAAAAACTGGCTGATGAAGGGTGCCTACCCAGGAAGTAAGGGCCCCGACGACGATCGAGGTGGCGAGTAACGCTGTTCCAGGAAGTACCACCACGCGCCTTCTTCCGTTATCTCTGACGAGCTGTCAGGAGTGAGGAAAGCTGGGTCTAGACGTCCTTGGAGGCCAGCGTAGCACCTCGATGTCCACTGGAATTGACACATTCCTGACTAATCCCTGACTTGAATTAGTCGTTGTTACTGCACCACGGGCGTGGCGGAAATGACCATGGCTCCATCCACCGCGCCTGCGTTCAGAGGGCCAGAAGCTCACGTTCGTCGAGGAACGCCCACCACGCTTCACCGACGAGACGAGCGCCCGCTACGACGACGGCGTCGTTGGGCTCTAATGACGAAAGGGCGTCCATTGTCCACTGGGCGTGATTCTCTTCGATCGTGCCGTGGACGGTCCAAAACGTCACTGCGTCGCTCGAGGCGTTGAAGTGCTTGACGAGACCCTCAGCCTTGGAGTCCGCGATCGCCGCCCCTTGGGACTCGTACGCGAGGAGACCGGCGAGAGCGGCCTCGGGGCCCTGTCGAAGGACTTCGTCGTATGCGTCAACTAACGCCGTCATCGCGGCAGAGATCGGCGCGTCGGTCGCACCGTAGAAGTCGGCGAACGACTCAAAGAGCTCTAAGTGGCTCGGTGTCGAGACTTCATCGCGGTAGTTGTCGAGGACCGCGTCGCGCGCGACACCCTCGGGCAGCATTTCGCTGAGCCGCAGTAGGAACGTCGGCAGCATCGTCTCAAAATTGCGATACTGCTCGGCGTAGCCAGTCAGTTCGCCGTACTTCAATTCGCCGGCTTCCCAGCGACGATAGAAAGGGTGGTCCAGCAACTGTTGGTTCACGAGGGCGGCGTCAAACGTCTCTTGCAGTTGGGTTGTCATAGGTCGAAAATACCACTTGGGATAGTGACGAGTTCACGGTTTCGTGAGGACTCGTCACCCTTCGCGTTGATCAGGTTGGACTCGATGGCAGCCGTCAGTGATGACCGAGGGAGCGAAGCCGAAGAAGAGACCCGTCCCGACGACGCCAGGCACGGAGTTCAGCCGTGCGTCAACGTCCGCGTTCACGTCAGAGAACTTGACGTCCACGATGAGGTTGCCTCGCTCCGTGATCACCGGTCCGTCCTTCGCGTCCGACATGCGAAGTGCCGATGAGTCGACGTCGAACGAGCCGTCGAGTTGCGAGCGCACCAGATTGAACGCCTCGGGAACGACCTCGAGTGGCACCGCGACTCGGCCGAGTTGGTCGACCCTCTTTGAAGCGTCGACGACGACGTAGCGCTCGAGCGAACTCGCCATGATCAACTTCTCGCGAACCATCGCGCCGCCACGGCCTTTGATCATGTCGCCAGAACCGTCGATCTCGTCCGCACCGTCGAACGACCAGTCGGGACGGCCGTGCAGCAGGCTGGTCGTGGCCACCTGCAGTTCACGACACTCCATCTCCATCTCGAGCGACGTCGTGATCGCGGTAAAGCGCCAGCCACGCTGGTGCGCCTGATCGGCTATCGCGCGCAGGGTCAAGTAACTCGTCGATCCGCTGCCCACGCCCACTACGTCGCCGTCGCGCAGACGAGTGGCCATTTCCGCTGCGATACGCGTCTTGGCGTCGATGTTCGCGATGTCCGACCACGACGTTGCGTGGCCCACTCCTGAGGTAGTCCATTCCATGGTGGCGTCTCGATCACTTTCGCGCTTTGCGAACGACGTTACGCGAAGGTCCCTTCGTACGCCCGTCGGAGCACGACGCTGTGCGTGAGGTTCACCACGTGGGCCAGCCTGAGGGGAGAGGACCGGGTGGTCCGAAAGGTTGGGGGAGGCCCGGTCGCACGCCGAGGGACGCAAGCAGCGCACTGAAGTTCAGTCCGAACGCAGTGGTGTTCTTTCCGTTGTACTCCACGTGGCCCGCCGCCTTTTCCGGCGACGCGGGGGGATCGGCCCAACCGGTCTCGAGACAGGTCTTGGCGTCGTGCACGACGCCGACAACGGTCGCGGAGGTCACGTGTTCACCGACCGTGACGCTCGGCGTCACGTTCTCCGCGACGAACACGTAGTGACCCTTCGCGGGTCCGCTCGTCAAGCGGTACGAGATGAACACGCCGCTCGGCCAACCCGGATCGTAGAGGTTCACGACCACGGCGTCACCGAGTGCGTAGATCGGCCCCGACGCGCAGTAGTCGACGCCCTGGTCGATCTCCTGGGGAAGGAGTGACGTCAGCGCACGAAAGGGATTGAGATAGCCGCCCCGAGGCGTGTCGTCGAGTGCCACGTAGTAGCCGCCAGTCACTGGATCCACTGCGAGGGCACTGGCGAATCCGCCCACCGGCATCGCGTTCGTCGCGGTGACCGATCCGTGTGGCCGGGCGCCGTACGCGTCGATCTCGCCGTTCGCGCGCAGCACGTAGTAGCCCGTACCGCCGGGCGCGGCCGCCAGCGCGCTGACGGGCACCCCGTCGTACGTGCCGTGCGCGTCGACCATGGGTGACCCGAAGGAGGGCGCGTCAAAGTTGGCCACGCTGCCCGTTGACGTCGCGATCCAGTAGCCGCCCGTCGCGGGATCGATGGCCAAAGCGGCCGCGACGACTGGCGCGATCGTTCGATAGAAGAGATGGCCGGCCAGCGACCCGTGAGCCTTCACGCCGTAGGCGTAGACCGCCCCGTTGGCGCGCAGCACGTAGTAGCCCGATCCGTCGGGCGCCGCCGCGATGGCGACGGCGGCCGGGTGTTGTCCCCATCCGCCGGGCGGGACGAGCGTGTCTCCGTGAAAGGGGGCGTTGAAACCCTTGACCATGCCATTCGACGCCACGATCCAGTAGCCCCCGGTCATCGAATCAAGCGTGATGCCCGCGGCGGTGACGCCGGAAGGGAGGCTGATCGCGGCGAGTGATCCGTAACTCGGCACGCCGTACGCGTCAACGACGCCGTTGGCGCGAAGAACGTAGTAGCCCTTCGCGTCGGAGGTCGTCGCGACGCCAACGACTGCGGAACTTGTTGCCGCGGGGCTGCCGAGGAACGGAGCGTCGAACGCGACCACCGTTGCCGTCGGGGTGCTCGAGGCCCCCGACGACATCGGTGACACGGCGAAAGAAAGAGAGAGAAGCGAGCAAAGTAGCAGGGCGAGCAAATCATGGCGCGCAAGCACCGATCCCGTGGCGTCGCGTGAAGAAAGCCTTTCCATCGTTTGCTCCTATGCGGTGAACCCCACACAAGTCTCCATCACGAGGGACTCCGACATCGAAACGATGAGTATCGCGGTATTTTTGGGTAGTCATCATGTTGTGAACGCGACGCTTTTGCGTGCAGTACTCTGCGATAAATGAGATCGTTCAAGAGCATCGCTCGAAGTTCGCTGGCTTTCGCCGTCCTCGCCACGATCGCGATCGGCGTCGAAACGGGCACAGCCAGCGCGAGCGCGGGACGACAAGTCCAACTCAACTACGCCGTCGTGACGGAGATAAACCGTTCGGCGAAGAGTCTTGACATCGTTCGCAAGAACAACTCGACCGTGTTCACGATCGTCTATTCAAACACGACGTACTTCTACGGGTCTCGCTTGAGCGCCATCAAGGTCGGCACGGTGCTCACCATCGCGGGTCTGCTCAGCGGTACGACGTTGACGGCGCAGAAGATCTCGACTCGTAAGCCGGCGAGCGGCGGTACTTATGGTTTGAACGGCGGATCGCTCGGAGTGAACGGACCATTCGCCGGTCTGAAATACGTGGGCAACGTCTAACGCTGGTCGGCGTTGCTTGAGGTGTCGATCGGCGAGAGTATCGTGGATCGTCGGCCAAACTACTTCCTTTGATCTGGTTCACTCAGCAGTACCGAGATCGACGGGTTCCTCACGGTGTCTCCTTCGTTGATCTCTTCCACTTGTTCGCCGCCGCAGTGACCTCGGATGTCAGAATGTTTTTTTCATTGGGAGTGCGTCGCGCGTTGGTCGCAGTGCGCATCAGACGAATGAGCGTGGACTCGGTCTCATTTGCGTCACTTTGGAAGAAGAACCACCGGGAATGATGCACAGCACGGCCAAATTCACGTATCTTTACGTGTCCGCCACCCACCGAGATGTGCTCTTGGTCGAGTCCACGTGAGCGACAAACTGCGACGTCTTCTGCTCTGTGCGTCGGTCAACTAGTGGGTAATGATCATTTCAGCAGTCTGGAACGGCGTTACATAGTCAGGTGAATCTAGGTTCTAAGAAGGGCGGGTCGTTCTCTTACCTGGTCGTCCCCTGTAAAAGATGTTTTGAAAAGGAGAGTTTGTGAGGTCGCATTTTGCGGTAACGAAGGGCTCACTTTGGGGTGGCCGTGAGTAAAGGCGACACGAACACGAGGCAACACATCATCGACGTGACCGAGGAGATGCTGTCTGAGCGGTCGAGCAGTGAGATTCACCTGGCGGACATCGCTGACCAGGCTCACGTCGGCGTGCAGACCATCTACTACTACTTCCAATCCCGAAATCAACTGATCGCTGAGGCACAGGCGTCCGCGTACGCGAGTCTGACGATGCCCCTACACGAGTATCTCCTGAAGGCCGAAAATGCGATCGTCGAGGAGGACGAACCGACGTTCTGGGAGGCGATGGGAGATAACATCACGTTGGCGTGGGCACACGGGCAACACGGTGACCAATGGAAGATTTCCAAGCTTCTGATTGACATTTGGCTCGACGAGAAGACCCAGCGCGCATTCAGCGAACGACTTGAAATCCAGTTCGATCGTTGGATCAACGCGATCGAAGCTGCGAAACCTCTTGGTTGGATCGACCCCGACATCGACACCTACGCACTCATCACGTCGTGTTGGGCTGCGTCGATCGGCCAGTCGCTGTTCGCGAGATCCTCCAAGATCTGTTACACGCCCCAAAGCATTCGCGACTTCTTCGTCAGCATCTCTATTCCCAGGGCCTAGTCCTCGTTTCGAGCGACGTCGGTCATCGCTAACGAGAACGCGATTCTGATCTCATTCGCGCAGAGAGTCGATGGATGCTCTGCGCGACGTCGAGCGTACAGCGCCACTTAACAGGCTGCTGATGGATCGGAGTCCTAACAGCGTGTGTCCTATTTGGACCCACCGGTTCGCCTTGACCAACTGAGCGAAGTGACTCAGCGGTGCTTGCTCACCGTCCGACTTCCCAGACAATCATTCGTCTGAGTACTCGGTTCCGACCCAAGGCCCCTCATCACGTTGCCGTGACGGTTGTGCGGGTGACAATCGGCTCTTCCCGCGTGCTTCGCGGTGCAGATCCCAATGGGATCAGGCTGTGGACAGAAGCAGAGCGGGCGTTGGAACCAACGGAGTCGCCGCGGAGTGTTCTCTAGGTCGCCAGCGGGCGAGGTTGATGGCCGCGTTGAGATCGCGGTCAATGGCCAAGCCGCAGGCCCCACACACGTAGGTCCGCGTCGACAGGTCGAGGTCGTTTCTGATCTCGCCACAACCGGAGCACGTCTTGGAGCTCGGGAAGAATCTGTCAACTACTCGGACCTCGACTCCGTGCCAACGGGCTTTGTAGAGGATCTGACGGAAAAGTTCTCCCATCGCGGCGTCCGAGATCGACCTCGACAAATTTCGGTTCCTCACCATGCCCGCGACATTCAGGTCCTCGATCACCAGGATCTGGCATCGGTCCACCAGGGCCCTGGATCCTTGGTGGACCAGGTGTCGTCGAGTGTTGGCGACCTTGCGATGCCGCGTGGCGAGTCGGGACTTCGCTCGTTGGCGGCCCTTGGACCCCGGTGTGGTTCTGGCCAGGGCCCGGTTGGCCGCCTTGAGCTTGCCTAGCGCTTGCTTCAATGTTTTCACCCCCTCGAAGCTCTCGAATGGAACGCCGTTGGCGTCAGCGGCGACGCAAAGGGAGATGATCCCCCGGTCGACTCCGACGGGATCGGCGTGACGATTGGTGCGGCTGCGCTCGGCCTGGTGCAACTCAGCGGCGACGCCGGTGAGCGACACGGTCCACCGACCAGCACGCTGGGTCAGGGTGGCTGAGTAGACGTGGAACCGACCACCGTCGATCATCCGGCGAACCTTGCGGCTAGAGCCGAAGACCTTGACTGGTCCGAACTTGGGCAGTCGCAGGTGTGAGGGATCGGTGAAACGGATGGGTTGACTCGAAGGTTCCTTGCCTGGTGTAGCGCGGTTGCGCAACCGGAAGCTTGGCGTCACCTTTCCCTTGGCCTGGAAGCGGGGGAATCCGACGGGCGTTCCACTGCGCTCGCCCCGCCTCGACGCAGAGAAGTTCTCGAGCGCCCGGGCCGCGTCCACCGAAGCACACTCGAAGACGTCGTGGGGTAGTTCATGGCGCCAGACCAGGCCGCAACTGCCATCCTCGTTCAACGGTGAGTCATCAGCCTCGCCGTTCTTCCAGGCGTTGACTTCGTTAATGAACGAGAAGGCCGACCAGGACAGTGAAGGGGTTGATGGTTCGCACGTATCACCACTTTCGGAGTGAGCTTCTCGTTCGGCCGATCGGGCATCCAAGTTGGTTTTCACTCGAGCCAGGTGGTGGTTCACGGTGAAACGCCGGGCTCCGGCGCACTTGGCGAGAAGGACATTCTGCTGAACGTTCGGATCGAGGGCGAACTGGAACGTGACGGCTCTCGAGAGCGTCTGACCGGAGTGCGAGAAAGTCGGAGTCGTCGGTCGTGAGGCCACTGCGCCCAGTATGGGGACGAGGTGTGACACGGGTCGCGGGGAACGATCAGTGATGGGGATACACCGGTTCAGCGATTGGCCGAGTACGACAACTCCGTGAGCGACTGAGTTGATTCGTGCAACGGGCGCGAGGATGAGTTCGGGGCACAATGAGGGGTATGGAACTTCGGACCGAACGTCTCATGCTTCGAGAGTTCCGGCTCGACGACGAAGTCGCAGTTCACCGGTATGGATCAGACGAAGAGGTCACCCGCTACCTCACGTGGGGACCAAACTCGCCGACCGACACCACGGCGTATCTCAAGCAGGTCGCTCGCGAGGCGGCCCGAGAGCCTCGAACTTCATTCACCCTCGCCGTCGCGACTCTCGACGATGAGCTGATCGGCGTCGCCAACCTCGCCATCACCGGGGAAGCGTCGACAGGTGAACTGGGCTACGTCCTGTCGCGGGAATCGTGGGGACATGGCTACGCCACCGAAGTAGCCCGTCGACTCATCGTCTTGGGGTTCGACGAGCTGGGACTACGCCGGATAACGGCGACGTGTCATCCCGATAACTTCGCTTCGGCGCGAGTCTTGGAGAAGGCGGGAATGCACTTCGAAAAGACAATACGAGACCACCTCCGAGTTCGTGGAGGGTGGCGAGTCTTCGCCGTCGCGGCCAGCGACGAAGGTGCTGTCCACTCGGACTGAAGAGCTCCGCCGCGTCCGCTCAACGGGGTTGTCCATTGCGGTGCCAAAAGACCTACGAGTTCAGCACAGCGCCCGAAGGAGCTCGCTGATGGAAGCGACGTGCAGCCATCCGGTGGCTGAGGTCACGGTGTTCTCGAAGCAGCGCGCCAGGCGTCGCCGTCGCACGAGGTGGCCGTGGGCAACCTCAACCCGCCAGGCATGGCGGATGGGGCGAAAGACTTTGGCGCCGTGCTCGTTGCGCGGTGGCTCGTCCCATCCAACTCGGCGAACCTCGTAGTTGAACTTCGCTGACAACCGCGTGGCGGCAGACCGCGCCGTGCCGCGGTCCACGAGCACGAGTTCCAGCCGTTCGTCAGCACCCGTGAGGACCAGGTCGTCGAGTATCTGTTCGACGGCGCTGGCTTCGGACGTCGAAGCGGGCACCACGCGCACGCAGAGCGGCAGGCCCGTGACGTCCACGCAGACAATGCGCTTGGCACCATTGGTTCGACCATAGGGACCGCCCTGGTTGTGGAAGGTTACGCCCCCATTGGAGGCTCCTCGTGCAAGGTGGGTGTCTATGACCACCATCGAGGGCCGCGGGTCCTTTCGACCTAGGGCGATGCGCGACGAGGCGTGCAGCGCGACAAGAACACGGGTCCACGTTCCGTTCCTCGACCACCGACGAAACTGGGACCAGATTCTGGTCCACGGTCCGAACTCCTCAGGCAGGAAGCGCCATTGGCACCCGGTGTGCGAGATGTAGAGCATCGCGTCCACGACGTGGCGCAGGTCGGCTCCGTGTTTCGGGCCTCGTTTAGTGCAATGCGCAAGTAGGGGTTCGAGGAGGCTCCACTGGGCGTCGGTTAGGTCACTTGAATAGGCCACGACTTGATAGTGCCGGTCGTGG
>Ga0208589_1000034_pt1 | contig 69849 bp, 57 predicted proteins | sample NGESurshal092012_2_FD_184486 | JGI IMG/M metagenome (GOLD analysis project Ga0208589, IMG submission 184486) | Arctic peat soil microbial communities from Barrow, Alaska - NGEE Surface sample F53-2 shallow-092012 (SPAdes) | ecosystem: Environmental > Terrestrial > Soil > Wetlands > Peat ...
CCGGCGGCGGACTGCGCCTGGGACGTCGGAAAGCGTAGTCGCCGCCCCGGCAGCGGCCCGCGCCGGGTCGGCGGTTCGGCGCGGGCAGGCGGCGCGGCAGGGCGGGCGCGGCAGGGCCACGGCCGTGACCGGGCGGGGCGGCGGGGACGGCCTGGGCTGTGCCGCCGGGTCGGTGGAGGCCGGCGACGGCTAGGACGATGACGCGGTAGCCGCCGGCGTGGTCGGCGACGCAGCGGGCGGCGACGGCGTTGCGCTGGTGGCCTGCAAGGCATTGAGCTGGTTGGTCAGGCGGAAATTCGGCGACAGCGACGTGGCCTCGGTGACCGAGTCATCCCGCTCGGCCAGGACCGCCGTGAGGCCCCTGGGCGGATAAGCCGAGTACAGGGCACCGGTAAAGTCCTCGGCCACGCGAGGCGGTCCGGGCGCCCGGGCGGCCAGCTGCTGGGCAGCGGCGACGCGGCCCTTCGCACTGACCAGGACGAGCCGAACGTGGGCCGCCTTGGCCTGCCTGACCAGCTGGCCAATCGCCGTCGCGCAATCGCAGCCCGCCGGGATCAGGGCCACCACCGCGGGCGTCACGCCCCGCAGCGAGGTAGGCGTGGTGCCGACCCTGACGGCTATGTCGGGCAGGGTCACGGCGGACGTCGCCATGGGCGAGTCCGGCCGGCTCGCGGGCGCGCTCGTGGCGGCACGACTCGACGCGCGCGAGCTGGCCGTGGGCCGGGTCGCGCCGGGCAGCCCGCCGCGAGGTCCCGCGGTAAAGACGGTCAGCAGGGTGCCGGCGATGAGGGCGAGCACCAGGCAGCTGGCCAGCAGCGGCAGCACCACGCCGTCGCGCGTGAGCGGCGCGTGGAGCCGCATCCGGCGCTGCCGCCGACGCAGTGCGCGCAGCTCACGCCGGTAGGCTTGCACGTCTCGATCGAGTTCCCGTGCGTCGTCGGGAACCTCAATGTCGACCGGCGGGAGCCCAGAGTCGTCCCGTTCCGGTTCGCCGCCAAGGTTCACTAGCACCTCTCCGGCAAGAGCGATCGTCCTCTTCAGTATGAGCCCACCGCCGGCCATCTGTGCCACGCCCCGGCCGGAACGCGAACTCGTCCCGCGGGCCCGTCCGATGCCCGGCCAGGCCGGTCCCTGCGGCCTCCTGAGCGGCGCCGCGCCGGGCCGCAGGGAGCCGGGCCGAATCCAGCTCTCGTTATCGAGCCATTGACCTGCATCTATGCCATCAACGCGGGCTAATCACCCTTGCTGCACGTGGTAAGATAGCTGCAGCGGAAGGGGTACATGCCACATGTCTTTCAAGGTCGGCGACACCGTCGTCTACCCCCATCATGGGGCTGCTCGGATCGAGGAGATCGAGACCCGTTCGATCAAAGGTGAGGATAGAACTTACCTCGTGCTCAAGGTCGACAAGGGCGACCTGACTGTGCGTGTCCCTTCGGACAATGCCGAGCTTGTGGGCGTCCGGGACGTGGTCGGGCAGGAAGGACTGGAGCGCGTGTTCGAGGTGCTGCGCGCCCCGTACACGGAAGAGCCGACCAACTGGTCCCGGCGGTATAAGGCCAACCTGGAAAAGCTTGCTTCTGGAGACGTCAACAAGGTAGCCGAGGTGGTCCGGGATCTCTGGCGCCGCGACCGTGAGCGCGGGCTGTCCGCCGGCGAGAAGCGGATGCTGGCCAAGGCCCGGCAGATCCTGGTCAGCGAGCTGGCGCTGGCCGAGAAGACGAACGAGGACAAGGCCGAGGCCCTGCTCGACGAGATTCTCGGTAACTGAGTCCACGCCTGTGCAGCGCAGGCGTGAGCCAGTGTCGGGATCAGGTACGCCCGCTGGCGGTTGCCCGGATTCGTCGCGACCACGGGTCCGGCGATGACGGGTGACCTGCCGCGGGTCGGAATCGGCACTGATGTGCACCCGCTGGCCGCAGACAGGCCGCTCTATCTGGGCGGGCTGCTGTGGCCGGACGAGCCCGGGCTGGCCGGGCACTCCGATGGTGACGTAGCCGCGCATGCGGTTTGTGACGCGCTTCTGTCGGCTGCCGGTCTCGGCGACCTGGGCCAGCACTTTGGCACCAGCAGGCCGGAATGGGCCGGCGCACGTGGCACGCTGCTGCTGCGGGAGACGGCCAGGATCCTCAGCGACGCTGGATTCCTCGTGGGCAACGTAGCGGTTCAGGTCATCGGCAACCGGCCCCGGATCTCGACCCGCAAGCCCGAATCAGAGGCCATTTTGTCGGCTGCCCTCGACGGCTCGCCGGTCAGCGTGTCCGGAACCACCACCGACGGCCTGGGGCTCACCGGCCGCGGCGAGGGGATAGCCGCGGTGGCGACCGCCCTGGTGATCCGCCGCCCGGCCGCACCGGCTCCGGAGCCGCCGTCGGCTTAGCCCTCGTAATCCTCGCCCGGCGGCGTCGGGGAACTCCACATGCGATGGAACGCCGGAGGCGGGGCGGCCTGGCCCGCCTCTGCGTCGGCCGGTGCGTCCGAGTCGGAGTGGGAGTGGGAGTCGTCCTCGCCGTAAGGATGAGCCTGCCCGCCGTTCGAGGCCTGCGGCGCGTATTCCGCTGGGGGCGCCCCCATGAAGACCGGCTCCGCGTCTAGCTGCTCTGCTGCGTCCGGCTCACCGGCGTGTGCCCCCGTCACCTGCTCGACCGGGAAGGGCTCGTCAGGTTCGTGCTGCCGATGGGGCTGGTCGGCCCGTGCGTCGACGCTGCCCGGCCAGCCGGTGCCCGGCCCGCTGGCGGCGGCCTCGGTGGCGGTCGGCTCGGCCGAAGCAGCGGGCTCGGCCGAAGCAGCGGGCTCGGCCGAAGCAGCGGCGGGCTCGGCTCTATCAGTGCCCAACCCGGTTCCCGCCACGCCCGGCTCGTCCCCATCCACGCCCGGCTCGGTCTCGTCGCCGACATCATCGGCCTGGTCACGCGGCCGCGGAACGGCTGGCCCGGCCGACGGCCCGGCCGCGCCGCCAGCCGGGGCTCCCGCCGGCCCGGACAGTGCCGGGGTTTCCGTGAGCCCGGACGCTGCCGGGGTTTCCGCGAGTCCGGACGCTGTGGGCCGGGCTGGCTGGACAGGGCTCGGGGCGGCCTGAACCGTATTAGCGGCCTGAGCCGGCGCTGCCGGGAGGGCCGGGGCTGGCGGGTGAGCCGGGGCGCTAAGTTCCGCGGGACCGGTGTGCTGTGGCGGCGCCCCGAGCTGAGCCGGGCCGCCGTACGGGGCCGAGGCGCCGTACGGGCCCGCTGCGGCGTGCGGCTGGTTCGCGCTACCGGGCTGGCCTGGGCCGAAGGGGGGCAGCGGACCCTGCTGGGCGCCCCAGGGCGGTGGACCCTGCTGGCCGGCCCCGGGCGGCAGGGCCGCGATCGGGGCAGCGGTCGGCCGCTGGTGGCCCGGCACCGCGATCTCCGTTCCCGGGCCCGGTGCCGCCGCCTCCCGAGCCGCCGCCGCGGCCCGGCGCAGCCGGGCGTGCCGCAGCATCGCCAGCAGCAGGCCGAAGCCGATCAGCACCAGCGCCCAGGGAATGATCGCCGCCGCCGCGGCGGCGGGCCGGTGCGGGAGACTGATCCCGGCCGAGTGCAGGGCGTCGGCTCCGGCCGCCGCGGCCAGCAGCACCAGCAGCGCCAGCCAGGCGTAGCACCGACTGATCGCGCCAGCGCCGCGCAGGGACAGGACCGCCGCGCAGGCGATGACCAGCATGGCGTCGAGGATGACGGGGTAGACGCGGGCCAGCGGCGGCGAGACGCCGGCCTGCAGCGCGATCGCGTGAATGCCCGGGTAGGACAGCAGGAAAGCGGCAGCGGCGAGCACGAGCACGCCCAGGCTGACAGCGGTCAGGGCGAGCAGCCGCAGAACCCGGTGGGTCTCGGCCGGTCGAGCCGGCCTAGCGGGGGCCGGACCAGCCGGAGCGGGGCCGTAGGCCGACGAGGCCGGATGCGAGGAGTGGTTGCTCATCGGGGCACGCTCGTCCCTTCTTGCGCGATTTCGGCCCGCTTATAGTTCGGGATAACAAGCAATGCTGCCGCCTGGCAGCAGCCTACGGCCGCACCGACGCGCATATACCACTGAGCAACACCAAATACGCTTTCCGGAACTGCCCGGGGCGTGCCTTCTCCCAGGGCCCGTACCAGGCCAGCGGGCTCGTGCCTGGCCCGGCCCGTGCCTGACCGGTAGCGTGCCGGGTGGCGGCGCTGCCCTGCCACAGCGTGGCTGACGAACCTGGCGGCAAAGGAGCCGATATGCCGTACTACCGGGTGGCCGGAGAGATCCCGCGCAAGCGACACGTCCGTTTCCGCAGTCCCGACGGGCACTTGTACGCCGAGGAGCTCATGGGCGAGGAGGGCTTCGCTTCCGATTCCTCGCTGCTGTATCACGCTCATCCGCCGACCGCGATCGTCAAGAGCGAGGGCCTGCCCGATGCTGCGCGGCATGATGTGGCCGCTAACCATCCGCTGCTGCCGCGCCATTTCCGCACCCAGGACCTGCCGGCCGGCGGTGACCTGGTCCTGGGCCGGCACCTGCTGCTGGGCAATGACGATGTCCGGGTCAGCTTCGCCGCAGCCGGCGAGCCTTCGGGTCTGTACCGGAACTCCACCGGGGACGAGGCCATCTACGTGCGCTCGGGTACCGCCCGGCTCGAGTCGGTGTACGGCTCGATCGACGCCGGCCCCGGCGACTACGTCATCGTCCCCCGGGGCACGATTCATCGCTGGCTGCCCGGGACGGCCGGGCCGGGTGAGCAGTGCCACGCCCTGGTGATCGAGGCCAGCGGGCACATCCGGCCACCCCGCCGTTACCTCTCCCAGTTCGGCCAGTTCCTGGAGCACGCGCCGTACTCCGAGCGCGACCTGCGCGGGCCGGACGGCCCGCTGCTCGCCGAGGGCGAGGACGTGCCGGTCATCGTCCGCACCCGCGACGGCCTGACCACCCTGACCTACGCCTTCCATCCCTTCGACGTGGTGGGCTGGGACGGCTGCCTGTATCCGTACGCGTTCAACATCGCCGATTTCGAGCCCATCGTGAAGCGGACCCACGCCCCGCCGCCGGTGCATCAGACCTTCGAGGGTCCCAACTTCGTGATCTGCTCGTTCTGCCCGCGTCCGCTGGACTTCGACCCGGAGGCCGTGCCCATCCCCTACAACCACCACAACGTCGACTCCGACGAGATGATGTATCACGTAGGCGGCGACTACTCGGCTCGCAAGGGGTCCGGCGTCGGCGTCGGCTCGATCACGCTGCACCCTTCCGGCTTCACCCACGGGCCGCAGCCCGGTGCGGTAGAGGCCGTCATCAAGGGCCTGGATGAGGGCCGCACCACCACGGATGAGACGGCCGTCATGATCGACACCTTCCGCCCGCTGCTGCTGGGGCGGGCGGGCCGGTCGGTCGAGGATCCCGAATACCCCTGGAGCTGGGCGCGCGCAGCTCGCGGCTAAGTACGCGCCGCATCCGCTAGCCAGCACCCAGTAGCCTTGACGGGTGACCCTACGCCTGCATGACACCGCCACGCGCTCGGTGCGCGAGTTTTCCCCGCTCATCCCGGGGAAGGCCTCGCTGTACCTGTGTGGCGCCACGGTCCAGGCGCCCCCGCACATCGGTCACATCCGGTCCGGCCTGGACTTTGACATCCTGGTGCGGTGGCTGCGAGCCAGCCACTACGACGTCACGCTCTGCCGGAACGTGACCGACATCGATGACAAGATCCTGCGCGTCGCCGCCCGGGAGGACGTGGCCTGGTGGGCCGTGGCCGAGCGCAACCAGCGCGCGTTCACCCGCGCCTACGTCGCACTGGGCTGCCTGCCGCCCGACGTCGAGCCGCGGGCGACGGGCCACGTCCCCGAGATGATCGTCTTGATGCGCCGGCTGATCGACTCCGGCCACGCCTATGCCGCCGACGGCGACGTCTACTTCGACGTCCGCTCCTGGCCCAGCTACGGCGAGCTGTCCGGCCAGCGGCCCGAGCACATGATCGCGGCCGACGATACCGACAACGCCAGCGGCAAGCGGGACCCGCGAGACTTCGCCCTCTGGAAGGGGGCCAAGCCGGGGGAGCCGTCCTGGGAGACACCCTGGGGACCCGGCCGTCCCGGCTGGCACCTGGAGTGCTCCGCGATGTCGACCAAGTATCTCGGGCCTACCTTCGACATCCACGGCGGCGGACTCGACCTGCTCTTTCCGCACCACGAGAATGAGCTGGCCCAGTCCCGCGCGGCGGGGGACGGCTTCGCCCGGTACTGGCTGCACAACGGCCTCGTGCGTATCGGCGGCGAGAAGATGAGCAAGTCGCTGGGCAACTCCCTGCTGGTCGACATCATGGTGGCGGAGGTCCGGCCGGTCGAGCTGCGGTACTACCTCGGCCAGGCGCACTACCGCTCGGGCATCGACTACTCGCCGGAGGCGCTCATCGAGGCGGCCACCGCCTACCGGCGGATCGAGGGGTTCGTGACCCGGGCGACTGAGGTGCTCGCGACCGATCTCCAGGCCGACGCCGCCCAGGCCCGGGGCGCCGCCCAGGCCGAGGCAGACCAGCTCGGCGCGGCTCAGGGCGGCGGAGCCCGGGCGGCCGCGGAAGGCGCCGTGGACGGGCTGCCGGCGCCGTTCACCGCGGCGATGGACGACGATCTCGGCGTCCCGCAGGCGCTGGCCGTGGTGCACGAGGCGGTCCACGACGGCAACAGCGCGCTGGCGGCCGGGGACCTGGCGGGCAGCGCCAAGCGGCTGGCGGAGGTCCGGGCCATGCTCAGTGTCCTCGGTCTGGATCCGCTTGCCGGGCCGCGGGCCGCGGGCGGGGGATCGGCCGGTGATGACCTGCGGCCGGTAGTGGACGCGCTGGTCAGCGTCGCGCTAGAGCAGCGCCAGGCGGCCAGGAAGCGTAAGGACTACACCGCGGCGGACGCGATCCGAGACAGCCTGCAGAATGCGGGCGTGGTCGTCGAGGACACTCCGCGCGGCCCACGATGGGAGCTAAAGCGATGAGCGGGCGGACTTCGCGTCAGCCCCGGCCCGGAGCGGCCGGGCGTACCAAGACCGGCAAGCCCAGGCCGGGCACGGGCGGCTACGGCAAGCGCAAGCTGGAGGGCAAGGGCCCCACGCCGCCCGCTTCCATGCGACCCGGGCATCCGGCCCAGCGCCGAGCCGCCGCGCAGGCCCGGGCAGCGGCCCGCCCCGCCGATCGGCCCGATGGCCGGCGGCCCGACGACCGGCGCCCGGACGACTGGCGCTCCGCTGACTGGCGCCCGGACGACGCGCGACCCGCCGAGGGGAGGTCCGGTGACCGGCGGGGCAGCGACCGGCCCTCCGGTGACCGGGGAGCGGACGGCCGCGGCAGCCGGGGTTACCCAGGCGGCTCCGGCCGCCCAGCCGGGAGCGCGTCCCGCGGTTCTGGCAGCACCTCCCGCGGTGCGGGCAGCGCGGCCGAGATCGTCGCCGGGCGTAACGCGGTGCTGGAGTCACTGCGGGCCAGGGTGCCTGCCAGCGCCCTGCACGTCGGCCCGCGGCTCGACGCCGACGAGCGGATCGGCGAGGCGGTCATGCTGGCCGCCGACACCGGGATCCCGGTCGTGGAGGCCGGCCGGGCCGAGCTGGACCGGATGACCGGCGGAGCCATCCACCAGGGGCTGGCGCTCAAGGTCGCGCCGTACTCCTACGCCGCCCCGGGCGATCTGGTCGAGGCGGCCAGGGACGCGGCGGCCCAGCCGCTGATCGTCGCGCTGGACGGCATCACCGATCCGCGCAACCTCGGCGCCATCGCCCGGTCGGTGGCCGCCTTCGGCGGGCACGGCATCCTCGTCCCGGTGCGCCGGTCGGCCGGGGTCAGCGCCGGGGCCTGGAAGGCGTCCGCCGGTGCCCTGGCCAGAGTCCCGGTCGCTCAGGCTTCCAACCTCGCCCAGGCGCTCGCCGCTTACCAGCAGGCCGGCTTGTTCGTGGTCGGCCTCGACTCGGGCGGCAGCGAGGACATCGGGCAGCTGCAGCTGGCCGACTCCCCCCTGGTGCTGGTCGTCGGGGCCGAGGGCCGCGGGCTGTCCCGGCTCATCGCCGAGCGCTGCGACGCCATCGCCAGGATCCCGATCACCGGCGCCGAGTCGCTCAACGCCAGCGTCGCCGCCAGCATCGCCCTCTACGCCGTATCCCAGCTCCGCGCCTAGCCCACCCTGCCCGGCCCGAGCGCCGCGCCCCCGCCCCTCACCCCCCGCGCCACGCGCGCCCGGGCCGATGAGTGTCCACAGGCAGGCGCCTGGCGACGATGCTTATCCACAGGCGGTTCGGCGCTCGGCGGACTTGACCGGGCCGGGGCATGCCCCGGCCGCGCCTAGCGGAGACCCGGATGCGAGATGCCCGGCCGCCGCCCTGAGCTGGCGCCGTTCCGGGCGCCTATGGTGGGAACTGGGAGGTGGCTGCCGCATGACGACGGCGAGCGGACCCGCCCCCGGCCGGACCAGCGCTGACGGGGCGGATGCGGCGCGCGCCAGGATGGCCGCCGACCTCCGGGCCAGCGGCCGGACGCCCAGCCCGGCCGTCCAGGCGGCGTTCCTGGCCGTACCGCGGCATCTGTTCGTGCCCGGGCTCGCCCCCGCTGCCGCTTACCAGGACGAGGCGCTGGTGATCAAGTACAGCGAGGACGGGCTGCCGATCAGCTCCTCCTCGCAGCCCGCCATGATGGCGATCATGCTGGAGCAGCTCGGGCTGGAGCCCGGGCACCGGGTGCTCGAGATCGGCACGGGGACCGGCTATAACGCCGCGGTCATGGCCCACATCGTCGGGTCCGGCGGCGCGGTGGTCACCGTCGACATCGACCCCGACCTGGTCGACCGGGCCCGGGCCAGCCTGGCGGCCGCCGGGTACGGCCAGGTCCAGGCGCGCTGCGCCGACGGCGGCTTCGGCGATCCGGGCGGCGCTCCCTTCGACCGCGTCATCGTGACGGTGGGGGCGTGGGATATCGCGCCCGCCTGGCTGGACCAGCTGGGCCCCGGCGGGCGGCTGGTGCTGCCCCTCGCGCTGCGCGGCATCCAGCTGTCGGTCGGCCTGGAGCGCAGCGAAGATCCGCCTGGGTCCGGCCACGACGCGCACGATCACTGGGTCAGCACCTCGGCGTTCCGGTGCGGGTTCGTGCAGATGGCGGGAGCCTTCGCCGACCCGGAGGCGTTCCAGCCGCTCCCGTCCTCGCCCGGCCTGTACGTGCAGGCCGGGGACGGCGGTCAGGTCGACCTGGCGGCGCTGGCCAGGGCGGTGGCCGGGCCGCCCGCGGACGTCGGGGCCGGGATCACGGCGCGCAGCCGGGACGAGCTGGCCGACCTCGACCTGTGGCTCACCCTCACCGAGCCGGGGCTGGACCGGCTCACCTTCATGGCGACGGCCGCCAGCCGCGGCCGCGGCGGCCCACTGCTCCCGTTCGGGGCCCTCGCGAGCCGGGACCGCGGCCGCGATCAGCCGGGCGTGGCCGGCCTGGCCGGCGCGAGCCCGTCCGGGGCGGCCGGCCGGCCGGGGATCGAGCCGGCGGCCTTCCCCGGCGAGATCGTCATGCGCGGATACCGCCGTGCCGGGGCCGAGCTGGCCGCCCACCTGGCTCATCAGGCACCTGCCTGGGACAGCCTGGGCCGGCCAGGAGCCGCCGGCCTGTCGCTGACCGCCTGCCCGGCCGGCGCCGACCTGGTCGCCGCCGCCGGGCAGATCCTCCTGAGCCGCCCGCACGTCCGGCTGGCGGCCGGCTGGCCCGTGCGCTGACCGCCAGCCCGGCCAAGTACTGCTAGCTGGCGCGCTCGCTGGTCTCGAACAGCGCCGGCGCCGGGCCCACGATCAGCGGGTCCGGACGGCCGACGACGGCCTCATCCCGGTCCGCATAGTGGACCCGCGACAGCACATAACGCATGGCTTCGAGCCGTGCCCGCTTCTTATCGTTGCTCTTCACCACCGTCCATGGCGCATCGGCCAGGTCGGTGAAGAAGAACATGGACTCCTTGGCATCGGTGTACTCATCCCACTTGTCCAGGGAGGCCAGGTCCACCGGGCTCAGCTTCCACTGCTTGACCGGATCGGTCTGCCGCTCGGCGAACCGCCGCAGCTGCTCGGTCCGGGACACCGAGAACCAGAACTTGATCAGCGTGATGCCGTCCCTGGCCAGCATGCGCTCGAACTCCGGCGCCTCGCGCAGGAACTCCATGCACTCATCCGGGCGGCAGAAGCCCATCACCCGCTCGACCCCAGCGCGGTTGTACCAGGAGCGGTCGAACATGACGATCTCGCCAGCGGCGGGCAGGTGGGCGACGTACCGCTGCAGGTACCACTCGGTCTGCTCTTTCTCGGTGGGCTTTTCCAGCGCGACCACCCGGGCGCCGCGCGGGTTCAGGTTCTCGGTAAACCGCTTGATCGTGCCGCCCTTGCCGGCCGCGTCGCGCCCCTCGAAGACGATCATGAGCCGCCCGCCCGACTCCTTGATCCCCCGCTGCAGCTTGAGCAGCTCCACCTGCAGGGCCCGCTTCTGCTCCGCGTACGTCCGGCGACGGAGCCGGCTGGTGTAGGGGTAGTCCTCCCGCCAGGTCTGGACCCGGCTGCCATCCGGGCGGACCAGCACGAGCCGGTCCGCCGATCGCTGCACGGACAGGCCGAGCTGCTGGGCGAGCTCGTCCAGCAGCTCGCCTACCCGCCCGTCAGCCGAAGAACCGGACACTGGACTTCGCAACGCTATTCACGCAGGCCCCCGTTCCCGCCGCAGCGCCACCGCGCGGCGCTGAATGACCAGCGGTAGATACCCTCCGCCGGCCATTTGAACACGTAGGGTTATCTATCCCGCGTCGCCGCCCGGCCCTGGCGCACCCCGGCCCCGGCGATGATCAGGCCGGCCAGCGCGATCAGCGGCCCGAGGACCGACCACAACGTCGTGCCCGACATCATGCTGCCACCGATGACGCCGAACCCCTGCAGCGCGAAGACCACTCCGACAATGGCCGCGAGCGTGCCTACGGCAATGAGCAGGCCCTTCTTCATGTGCTTGGTATCCCTTCGGCGGTGACAGCCCGGTACCTCCGCCGTCTGCACCCGGCGTCCACCGGGGGAACGGCCACGGCGAGCGAGCGGTTCAGCCCGGCCGCGGACGCCGGGGAAGAGCACCGCAACCGAAAGGCAGGGTTAAACGTCTCTAAAAGCGAACAAGATCTGACTGAGCGACCCGCGCCCGGCGCGGACAGGCAATTGTCGGCGTATTCAGGATATTGGCCAGCGCGGCCACGGGGGAGCTGTGATGAGGCGGTCAGGTCGGGAGGAGCCGGCGGGCTGGCGCGGGCGGATGGCCCGGCGGTGGCTGGCCGGGGCGGGCGCGGCCACGGCCGCCGGGGCAGTGGTCCTGAGCCTGAGCGGGCTCACGCAGGCGGCGACAGCCGGGGCGGCTGCCCCGCACGCGGCCGGGGCGCGCGCAGCCCGGGCGCATGCGGCCGCCGCGCACGAGACCCGGGCGCACGCGGCGTCGGCCCGTGCGGCCGCGCCGGCCGCCTATGTTCCGGTCAATCACGTGATCTATTTCGGCGCCCGTGGGCCCGCCGTGCGGCGGGTCCAGGAACGGCTCGGCCAGCTGCACTATTACCCCGGCAAGGTGGACGGCCAGTTCGGCCAGGACACCCTCGAGGCCGTGTGGGCCTTCAAGGAAGTGCAGGGCATCGGCACTGGCTACCAGCCCAATGACATAGGCCTGAACATGCAACGGGCCCTCGCGCATCCCCGCCTGCCCAGGGTGCTGCGACCCCGCGGCGGCACCATGCGGGTCGAGGTGAACCAGAACATCGAGGTCCTGGTCCTCTATCACCACAACAAGGTCGAGCTGATCAGCCACGTCTCCACCGGCGGCGGTTACTACTATGCGTGCCCGCCGCCGGGGAGCGGCACGTGCGGGCCTGCGATCACGCCGGACGGGAGCTACCGGGCGCACTGGTTCGCGCGGGGCTGGCTCCAGGTTCCGCTGGGGATGATGTACAACCCGGTGTTCTTCATCGGCGGGGCCTACGCGATCCACGGCGACGTCCCCGTGCCCCTCAACCCGGCCTCGCATGGCTGCGTGCGAATCCCTATGGACATCTCCCAGTTCTTCCATAAGCTGATCCGCGTCAAGCAGCCCGGCGGAGGCACCCCCATCTATATCAGCGGCCGTGTCTAAGCCTCGATCCACCGCGTAAATTCTGACGCTCGCATTGTCGTGCGGTCCGCCGGTAATGAGCCTGCCGGCTTCCGGTTCAGCTGACAAGCCGCTCCCGCCGGGGTTGGGCGGAGACAGATGCGACAGATGGGTTTCGCGCAGCCGTTACTCGTCTGGCAGCACGCCCAGCAGCGGCTCGTGGTCGGCCGGGATGGTGGCCAGCTGCAGTCCTCGACGTGATCCGGGAACTGGCGGCCGGCGGGATGACCATGCTGAGCGCCACGCCCGAGATGGGCTTCGCGCGCGACATCGCCCACCGGGTCTGCAGCGCTTCCTGCGGCGCATCGTCAACGCCGCGCGCCTCTGATCTCACGCGGATTGGCCGGCCCTCATTGTTACTATCGCGCTCTTGTACCGGACCTTAAGGCCTGCAAAGGTCCATAAGCAACGCAGAGGCGCAAAGGAGCGTGATTCGTGCTCAGGCTCAGCAGATATGTCCCCGTGATGGCCGCCGCGGCCCTGGTCGCCGTCGGCATCGGGCCGGCGTCGCCGGCGTCCGCGTCGGCCCAGGCGTGCGGCGGATCCGGGTCGATGACCACGGTGAACGGCACGCTGCCGGATCAGGCGACCTACGAGATCCAGTGCCCGGCCGGCCAGTGGAATGGCACCCTGTTCCTCTACAGCCACGGCTACGTGACGCCCGGCTCGCCCAATCCGGCCCAGGACGCCGGGGATCCGGCGACGGCCGGATGGCTGCTGGCCCACGGCTACGCGCTGGCCGGCTCCTCCTACGCCACCACCGGCTGGGCCATCCAGCAAGCGCTGCCCGACCAGATCGGCACGCTGGACGCCTTTGGCCAGGCCTACGGCCGGCCGTCGCGGACCATCGCGTGGGGTCATTCGCTGGGCGGCATCATCACCGCCGGGCTGATCCAGCGCTACCCGGGCCGGTTCGCCGCCGCCATGCCGATGTGCGGCGTGCTGGCCGGCGGCGTCGCGACCTGGAACACCGCGCTGGACTCCGAGTTCGCCTTCCGGCAGCTGCTTGATCCATCCGTGCAAACCGTGCATATAACGGACCCGACCGCCAATCTGACCAGTGCGGAGCAGGCAGTGACCGCGGCGCAGCAGACCGCCCAGGGCCGGGCCCGGATCGCGCTGGCCGCCGCGCTGGGCGACACCCCCGGCTGGTTCACGCCGCTGTCGCCCGAGCCGGCCCCCACCGACTACGCCGCCCAGGAGCAGAACCAGCTGCTGTGGGACACCCAGGTCGACTTCCCGTTCGTCTTCGCGTTCCGCGCGGAGCTCGAGGCCCGGGCCGGCGGTAACCCGTCCTGGACGACCGGGGTGAACTTCGCCCGCCAGCTGCGCAAGTCGGCCGACTTCCGCGAGGTCGCCGCGCTGTACCAGGCGGCGGGGCTGAGCCTGCGCGATGACCTGCGCACGCTGAACCGGGCCAAGCCCGTCGCGGCCGACCCGCAGGCGGTCGGCTACCTGCGGGCCAACATCAGCTTCAACGGCCAGATCTCGGTCCCCGTGCTGTCGATGCACACCACCGGTGACGGCCTGGTGGTGCCGGAGAACGAGCAGGCTTACGCCAGCGTCGTCCGGCGGGCCGGCCATGCCGAGCTGCTGCGGCAGGTCTTCATCAGCCGGGCCGGGCACTGCGCCTTCACCCCGGCCGAGACGGTCAGCGCCGTGCAGGTGCTGCTGAGCCGGCTGGCGACCGGCCACTGGGACCGCACGGCCCTGCAGCCCGCGAGCCTCAACGCCAGCGCGGCCGTGCTGGGCCCGGGGTTCAACCTCTTCAGCAGCGGCAGCGGGACGGTCGCGACCCCGCCGGCGTTTGTCTCCTACGACCCGGCGCCGTACCTGCGGCCGTACGACCTCGGCGGGTTCCGGCTGCGCCGCTGAGCGCGGGGCCGCCTGCCCGGGCTCGCCTGGCCGCGGGAGTGATCGCGGCCGGGCGGGCCGAGCCGGGTGGCGGGCCTACTGCCGCCGTCCGGGTTTGATCCGCAGGATGCGCCACCATGCCAGCAGGGAGAACAGCAGCCCGAGCAGCACCATCGCGCCGACGTCCTTCAGCCAGACGGACGCCTCGTGCGCCCAGAGCGGGTCGGTCGGCAGTGCCGCCGGACCGCTCACGGCCGACTTGCCAGTGCCCTTAGCCGGGACGACCGTGCCGCTGGGCGTCACCACCACCCCCGGCGGCTGCTGGATCACGTTCAGGTTGACCGTCGACGCGGTGGCCGCGGAGCCCCACCGCGACGGGGAGAGCCACGCCACCTGCTCGATCCCGGTCTTGCCGGCCAGCGGGAAGATTCCGCCGGTCAGGATGACCTGGAACATCACCACGACCACCAGGAGCGGCATGGTCTTGTCCGAGCTGTTGACCAGCGCCGAGATGAGCAGGCCGAGCGTCATCGAGACGATGGCCAGCACGCCGACGGCCACCAGCAGCTCCACCAGGGGCAGGTGATGCAGGAAGGAGCCGGTGGGCGGCAGCTTCTTGCCGACGATGCCGATCCCCACGAGCACGGCGGCCTGCACGGCGCTGATCACGGCCAGGATGATGATCTTGGAGCTGAGATAGGCGCCGGCCGACAGGCCGGCCGCCCGTTCTCGGGTGTAGATGGCCCGTTCCTTGACTAGTTCCCGGACCGCGTTAGCCGCCCCGATAAAACAGGCCCCGATGACCAGGATTAGCAGCACCGACCCGGCGCCGGTATTACCCCGTCCGGTGAGGCCGTGCGGTGACGGCACGAATCGCACCAGGACGCCGAGCAATATCGGCATGATGGCCAGCACGGCCAGATACCCGCGGTCGGAGGTGATGACCGCCAGGTAGCGGCGGCACAGCGTGCTGAGCTGGGCCAGGCGGTTGCGCGTCGCCGGCGGTGCGACCGACGCCTGCGGCTGCGCGACGGCGGGCGACGGCGCGTCCATCTCGGCGGCGATATAGCGGTGGTAGTACGGCGACCGGCGGTACTCGGTGGCCCAGTCCCGGTCCGGCTCGGCGTCGAAGGCCTGGAACACCTCGGCCCAGCCGGGCTTGCCGAAGTGCCGCAGCCCGTCCGCGGGCGGCCCGAAGTAGGCGATCTTGCCGCCGGGCACGAGGACGAGCAGCCGGTCGCAGAGGTTCAGGTTCGCCACGCTGTGGGTCACCACGATGATGGTGCGCCCGTCATGGGCTAGCTCGGCCATCTGCTCCATGACCGATTTGTCCAGGCCGGGGTCCAGGCCCGAGGTGGGCTCGTCCAGGAACAGCAGCGACGGCTTGGTCAGCAGCTCCAGCGCGACGTTGACCCGCTTTTGCTGGCCGCCCGACATCGCGGAGGTCCGCGTGTTCGCATGCTTGGTCAGCGCTAGCTCCTCCAGCACCTCGGTGATCCGGCGCTGGCGCTCGGACTTGCTGGTGTCGGGCGGAAAGCGCAGCTCGGCCGCGTAGCTCAGCGCCCGCTGGGCGGTGAGCTGGGTGTGCAGGATGTTGTCCTGGGGGACCAGCCCGATCCGGTTCCGGAGCTCGGCGTAATGGGTGTAGAGGTCTCGGTTGTCGTACAGCACGCCGCCGCCGTTGGCCGGGGCCATCCCGGTCAGCGCCCCCAGCAGCGTGGACTTCCCGGCGCCGCTGGGGCCGATGACGCCGAGCAGGCAGCGCTCGCCGAGCGGAAAGCTCACGTGGTCGAGCAGCACCCGGCCGCTGGGCAGCGTGACCGTGAGGTCCCGGGCCGACAGCGAGATGTCGCCGGTGTCGATGAACTCCTGCAGCTCCTCGCCCACCAGCCGGAAGGTGGCCGGCCCGACGGCGATGAGGTCATTCTCGGTGACCGGCGCGGCGGTGATCTGCTGGCCGTTGAGGAAGGTGCCGTTGTGGCTGTCCAGGTCGACAATCTCGTAGCCGCGCGGGGTCTTGTTGAGCTGAGCGTGGTACCGGGAGACGCCCAGGTCGGACACCACGACGTCGTTGTCGGTCGCCCGGCCGATCCGCAGCTTGGTGGTCCGCACGCTCATGACCGCGCTCGGCGGCCGCTGCGGGGTCTGAGACTCCGCCCCGGCCCGCGGCCGGCCGGACCGGGCTGGCTCGGGCCGGGGTGGCTCGGCCCAGACTGGCTCGGGCCGGGGTGGCTCGGGCCGGGCGGGCTCGGCCCAGGCTGGTGCGGGGCGGACTGGATCCGGCCGGGCTGGTCCGGGCGGCGGCTTCGCCGGCGGTGCCTGCTCCGGGGCGCGCGGGGCGGGCTGGGCCTGCACTGGCGACTCCGCGATCGCGGTGCCGTGCTGGCCGGCTCGCGGCGCCAGCCCGAGCCGGCAGGACACGGCGGGACCGTCTTGCGGGTGGCCGAGGCGGACCAGGCAGTCGCCGGTGATCGCGACCTGCTGGACCCGCTCGGGGCCCACGAACGTCCCGTTGGTGCTGCCGCAGTCCTCCAGCAGCCACGAGTCACGTTCCAGGCGCAGCACCGCGTGCTCCCAGGACACGCGCGGGTCCGCCACCACAATGTCTGCGTCCGGGTCCCGGCCTATCCGGTAACTGGGCCCAGCCTGAAGTGTCCGGTCTGCTCCCTGCGCTCGGATATAAAGCGGCAGGTCGTCCGGCGAGATGGCTCGGTCGATCCTCATCTGCCAACTCTAGATCGATTCGCCCCCCAGAAGAATTGCCGGCCTGCTGTCGGGGTCCAGCTGGCGCCAGGAATCCACCTGCTGTACATAAAACCGACACAAAGTTCGCCAATCCGCCGGTTCCATTCGCCGGCCGCCGTGCCCCGGTCGGTCGGCCATAGGGGATGGCCGCCGGCGCCGGGATGCCCGATCGCCGGAAAGAACCAGAAAGGCGACCGGCCGCCGGCGGTCATGTCGCGTCCCCCGGCCGCCCGTTACGATCACGGTTAGCGCGCCAATGGCTGCGCGGTGACGGCGGTCCCGGGCGGTCCCGGGCGGCCGCTGGCCGCGGCGACCACGATGGGGCGCGATCGCGTTGTGACGCTTGCGCGGCAGTGCGGGCCTCAAAGCAGTGCGGCCAGGGCAGCGCGACCGCGGCAGTACGACCTGGGGGCAGCACGACCGCGGGCGGTGCGACCAGCGGGCGTGCCACCACGGGCGCATGATCACGGGGCCACAAGGGCGGAGTGAAGGGGTGCAGCAGCGGTGAGCGAGGAATCGCGCGGGGGATCCGGCGAGTTCGCCGTGGGCTCCGTGGTCGCTGGCTACCGGCTCGAGGAGCAGATCGGCGAGGGCGGCATGGCGGTCGTCTTCCGTGCCTATGACTCCCGGCTTGACCGTTATGTCGCGCTCAAGATCATGGCTCCGGGGCTGGCCCTGGACGACGCGTTCCGGCAGCGTTTCATCCGGGAATCTCGGGCCGCCGCTGCCGTCGATGACCCCCACATCATCCCGGTCTTCGAAGCCGGCGAGGAAAATGGCGTGCTGTTCATCGCCATGCGCTTCGTGCGCGGCGGCGATGTCCGGTCACTTCTGGACCGCGAGGGACCGCTGCCTCCCGGCCGGGCCACGGAGATCCTCTCGCAGGTAGCGTCCGCCCTTGACTCGGCCCATGCCCGCGGCCTGGTCCACCGCGACGTCAAGCCCGCCAACATGCTGCTGGACGCGAGCACGGACCGCGACCGGCCCGATCACGTCTACCTGTCCGACTTCGGGCTGACCAAGACATCCCTGGCCGGGACCGGGCTGACCTCGACCGGGCAGTTCCTCGGCACCCTGGACTACGTGGCCCCCGAGCAGATCGAGGGGCGCCCGGTCGACGGCCGCACCGACCAGTACGCACTGGCCTGCGCGGCGTTCGAGCTACTCACCGGCGCGCCGCCGTTCCGGCGGGATCAGGGCGTGGCCCTGATGTACGCGCAGGTCTCCGAGTCGCCGCCGCTGCTTAGCTCCCGGCGCGCCGGCCTGCCGCGCCGGGCTGACGACATCCTGAACCGGGCCCTGGCCAAGGCGCCGGCCGACCGCTACGCGACCTGCCGGGAGTTCACGGCGGCCCTACGGCGGGTGTTCGGGCTGAGCCTGCCCGACCTGGCCCCGGGTGGTCATTCCCCCGCCCGGCCGCCGACCCAGATCGCCGCGCCGCCCCCCCGGCCCGCGGCCCACCCGCCCACGGCCGCGGGCAGCGACATCCCGGCGGGAGCTGGCGACGCGCCGGGTGCTGGCGGTGCGGCAGGCGCTGGCGAGGCGGCGGAACCTGCGGCGGCCAGCGAGACGGCTGATACCCCGCGCGCTGATGCCCTGCCCGCTGATGCCCCGCCCGCCGATGACCCGGTTCGCGAGTCCGGGAGCCAGCCGCCCGAGCCCTCCCCGAGCGGGCCGCCGACCCAGGCTGCGGGTCATCCGGGGAGCGGGGGGACCCGGCCAGGGCTGACGGACCCATCCGCCGCCTCCGGCGGACCTGGCGGACCCAGCGCCGGAACCGGTGCAGCTGGCGAGGGCAGCGGGTCCGAGGGCTGGGGCGATCCCGGCTGGTTCCGGTCGCCGAGCCCGGGCCGAGAAACTTCCTCTCCTGGGACTCCGCCGCCCGTCACGCCGCCGCCTGTTACTCGGGCGCCTGTCACCCCGGCAGCCGCGACCCCCGGTGGCCAGCCCGGAGCCGGTGCCGCTCCGGCCGCCCGCCCGCGGCGGCCGTGGTGGCGGTCGCCGGTGCCCCTGGCCGCGATCCTGGTCGTACTTCTGGCGGGCGGGGGCTACCTGGCCTTTGGTCGTGGCGGGAGCGGCGGCAGCGGCGGCAGTGACGCTGGAGCCGCAAACGCCATCGGTGCCGGCCAGAGCGCCGTCGGCTGCAGTACCTCGACGCCCCGGCTGGCGGCCACCACCGGCGTTCAGAGCGAGACGGTCAAGCTCGGCGGGACGCCGTTCGCCGTGCAGGAAAGCCATGACGGCCAGTACACATTCGTCACCGTGAACGACGGAATCGCCGTCCTGCGCAATACGGGCGGGCTAGTGCCGGTCCTGCAGAACACCATTCATGTACCTGGAGCCGACAAGGGCCTGGCCGTGACCCACGATGGCCGCTACCTGATCGCCGCGAACGGCAATGGCGCCGTCGTCGTCGACGTGGGGCAGGCCGAGCAGGGCGCGGCCAACCCGGTGCGGGGCCAGCTGGTCAGCCCGTCGCTCAGCCAGCGGGGCGACGGCGCCGTCGGCGTGCGGATCTCACCCGATGACGCGTACGTGTTCGTCACGCTGCAGAACACGACTAAGATGGCCGTCTTCAGCCTGGCCCGCGCCCTGGCGCAGGGATTTGGAAAGTCTGACTTCCAGGGCTATGTTCCGCTGAACTCGCAGCCGGTCGGCATCGGCGCGTCCCCGGACGGGCAATGGCTGTACGTCACCAGCTTCCAGCGGCAGGCGACCACGCAGCCGTCGGAGGGCACGCTCAGCGTCGTGAACCTCCGGCAGGCCGAGACACATCCGGCCAAGTCGGTGGTGTCGACGGTGAACGCCGGCTGCAGCCCGGCCCGGGTGGTCACCTCGGGTGACGGCTCGACGGTGTGGGTCACGGCGCGGGACAGCAACGCCGTCCTCGCGTTCTCGGCCGCGAAGCTACGCGGCAGCCCGGCTCATGCGCTCATGGCCCACATGCGCGTCGGCCAGGGGCCGATCGGGCTGACCCTGGCCGACGGCGGCAAGCGGCTCCTGGTCGCCGACTCCAACCAGGCCAGCTCGACCGGCACGAGCGGCGACCTGGCGGTGATCAACACCGCGGCTGCCCTGGCCGGCCAGCCGGCCCTGCTCGGCGCCTTGCCGACGCCGGGAGAACCGCGCCAGGTGACCCTGGCGGCCAACGGCTCGACCCTGCTGGTGACCAACCAGGTGACGGACCAGTTGCAGGCGGTCACGGTGGCGGACCTCCCGTAACCGCTGCGCTAAGCGGCCATTTCGCGGCGGCTGAATGCCATAGCATCGGACAATGAGCCATGCGGTGGTCGCTCACCCGGGGGCAGCGCGATGAGCGGCGGGTCAGGTGGCGGGCGGGCACGTAGATCGGGGTGCCTGCGCACTTTCTCCGTGGCCCTGGTCGCGCTAGTCGTCCTGCTCGTGGCGGCGGACTTCATCGCCAAATCCTTCGCGCAGAACAAGCTCGCCTCGGAGATTCAACAGCACGGCTTCCCCAAGAAGCCGTCCGTCTCTATCGCGGGCTTCCCGTTTCTCACCCAGGTCATCAGCCACAATCTCAAGCAGGTCAACATAAGTTCCCAGAACATCCCCGAGGGCCCGGTTAACATCTCCCAGGTCAGTGCGGTCATGAAAGGCATCCACCTCGGCAGCGGATTTACCAGCGGAACGGTCAGCCAGGTGCATGGCTCGGTGCTCGTCACGTTTTCCTCGCTGGCCAGGACGCTGAACTCGCAGATCGGCCCGCTCGGCGCGCTGGTGGGCTCCTCGGGGCTGACCCTGTCGGCGGCCAGTTCCGACGAGGTGAAGGCGACCCTGGACCTGCTGGTCGCCTCCGGTTCGGCCACGTGGCGGATCAGCCGGATCAGCGGCCAGGAGTTCAACGCCAGGCTGGTCGGCAGCAGCGGCGTCCCGTCCTCGCTCCTGGGGTCTATCAGCAGCTTCAACATCAGGATCCCGCAGCTTCCCCTCGGGATGAAGATCGACAGCGTGCGCATCACCCCGGCAGGCGTCGTGGGCTCGATCAGCGGGCACAACCTGCCGTTTGGCGGGTAACGCCGTCAGGGCGCGAGTGCCTGATCGTGGCCGGGCCGGCCGGTGGCCGCCGCTAAGGTAGCCAGGTTCTAGCTGACGTGCGCCGGGAGGAAGCATCCATGAAGGTGATCACGCTGGCCGCTGCCTGCCTGATGCTGCTGACCGGCCCGGGGGCGGCGCCGGGCGCCTGGGCGGCGGCCCCCGCCTGGGCGGCTCCGGGCCGCCCGGCAGCACCGAGCGGCCCGGCGGCGGTGGGTGTCCACGGGACGCTGGCCGCGCGCCCGCTGCCAGTCGTCTACGACTGCCTGGGCTGGCGGCAGGGCCAGGTCAAGGCCGGCACCATCGCGCTGAGCTGCTTTGGCACCGTGGTGGTGAAGATCGCGGCCTGGCGGTACTGGACGGGTGTCTCGGCCCGGTCGGCGGTGGCGACGCTGGGCGTCGACCAGTGCCTGCCGAACTGCGGCACCGGCAAGTTCCGGAAGTACGCCGCCACGGTGGTGCTGTACCGGGTGCGGGACCACGACAGGGTGGCGTACTACTCCCGGCTCCGGGTCCAGTACCGGCACGGCGGCCCGCGCAGCTATACCTTCCGCTGGGCCCGGTACCCCGGCGCGACCCTCCCGGTGTGGGTCGGCGGCCCCAGCTCATCGGGCCGGCCGACCGCCTTACCATGGCAGCGGCACGTCGTGACCGCGGGCAACGGGGCAAGCCGGCGCGATGGGCCGGCCCGGTCGGCTGCGAAGCGACGGGAGTCCCGGCCGGTTCGCGGCCGGCAGTTCAGTTGACGGGAGCAGGCGGGCCGCGGCTCGCCGGGCAGGAGCGCGATAGTGGCCGGAACGGACGGCACCAGGCTGACCATCATCGGCGGCGGGGTCATGGGCCTGATGACCGCCTACTACGCGGCCCCGCTGGCCAGCTCGGTCACGATCCTGGACAAGGCGCGGGTCGGTGACCGCGGCACCGCTTCCTTCGGCCTGACCCGCTCGGTGCGCAACGACTACCTGGACCCGCAGTACTCCCGGCTGGCCTTCGAGGCCCGGCAGCTCTGGCAGGACCTGCAGGCGCGCAGCGGCGAGCGCCTGCTGGTCGACTGCGGGTGCCTGAACCTGGTCAAGGCCAGCGTCACGCCGGACGTGGACGCGAGTTACGCGGTGCGCAGCTTCGCCGTCCTGGAAGAGCTGCAGCTGCGCCGGGAGGCGCTGTCCGCCACCGAGCTGGCCGGGCGCTTCCCCCAGTTCGCGGCCGACGGCGGCTGGCTGGACATCGACGCCGGGTTCGCGGACGTCGACGCGGTGACGGCCATGCTGACCGCGGCCCTGCCGGGCCTGGGCATCCAGCTGAGGCAGGAGGCACAGATCCGCGGCATCACCCGCTCCGGCGGGAGCTGGCAGGTGCAGACCGACGCCGGCCCGGTCGAGTCCGACGTCCTGGTGATCACGGCCGGGCTCGGCACCAACGACGTGCTCGGGCTGATCCCCGGCTGCGGCGTGCGGTTCCCGCTCAGCCCCGACCGGCCGGCGCAGTCCAAGTACTTCATCCCCGCGCCCGAATCCCGGGACCTGTTCACCGAGCAGGTCCTGCCGGTCTTCGCTTACCTGGACGTGGGCATCTACGGGCATCCGCTGTACGCAGGCAAGACGCCGGGGGTGAAGATCGGCTTCTACAACCCGCCTGACGCCGAGGTGGTGCCCTCGGGCATCGGCTCCGTCGAGGACTTCGTCGCCGAGTGCATGCCGGGGCTGCGCGGCGCGCAGACCGTTGACGTGGCCGACGAGAGTGGCGTGGACACCTGCTTTTACGACCTGGTCGGTGACGACGACTTCATCCTCGGGCCGGTGCCAGGGGCGGACGGGGTCTTCACCGGCGTGGGATGGCGCGGCACCGGATACAAGTTCGCGCCCTGGGTCGGCCGGGTCCTGGCCCAGCTCGCCGTCCAGCGCGGCACCGTCTACGACATCAGCCGCTTCACGCCCAGCCGCTTCGCATCCAGCGGCCCGGCATCCAGCGGCTTCGCCCCGGGCGGCGGCACCGCGGCGGCCAGCACAACAGCAACCGGAAGGACGGCATCATGACCGGACACCCCAGCGGCCAGTCCGAGTGCGCGGGGATCGCGGAGCGGCTGGCGGCCGGCGTCGTCCTCGGCGCGGAGGGCTACGTCTTCGAGCTGGAGCGGCGCGGCTACATCAAGGCCGGCCCGTACGTGCCCGAAGTCGTCCTGGACTTCCCCGACGCCGTGCGGGAGCTGCACCGCGAATTCCTGCGGGCCGGCTCGGACGTCATGGTCGCGCTGACCTACTACGCCCACCGCGAGAAGCTGCGCCACGTCGGCCGGGAAGGCGACCTGGAGGCCATGAACCGCCAGGCGGTCCGGCTGGCCCGGGAGGTGGCGCGCGAGGGCGGCGCGCTGGTGGCGGGGAATGTCTGCAATACCTGGGCCTACAACCCGGACGACCCCGCGACGGCCGCCACGGTCCGGGCCCAGTACGCCGAGCAGCTCGGCTGGGCCGCGGATGAGGGCATCGACTTCGTGATCTCCGAGACCAACGATTACCTCGGTGAGGCCCTGATCGCGCTCGAGGTCATCCAGGGCCTCGGCCTGCCGGCGATGGTCACCCTGGCCTCCACGCTGCCCGGCCGGACCAGGGACGATTATGACTACGTCGACGCCTGCCGCATCCTGGCTTCCCGCGGCGCCACGATCGTCGGCCTCAACTGCGACCGGGGGCCGCGGACCATGCTGCCGCTGCTGGCCCGGATCCGGGAGGTGGTGGACTGCGCCGTGGCCGCGCAGCCGGTGCCCTACCGCACGACCGAGGTGATGCCGACCATGCAGGCACTGCGGACCGACGACGTGGACCGCGTGTTCCCGCTCGCGCTGGAGCCGTTCTCCTGCACCCGCTTTGAGATGGCGACCTTCGCGGCGGCAGCGCGCGACCTGGGCGTCAACTACATCGGCATCTGCTGCGGCGGCGCGCCGCACCACGTGCGGGCCATGGCCGAGGCGCTGGGGCGTGACGTGCCGGCGGGAAAGTACTCCCCGGCCCTGGAGCTGCATCCCATCCTCGGCGCGGCGGGCGCCGCAGCCGGGGCCGACGTCCTGGCCGCCTGGAACGTCGCGGGCTGACCCGATCCTGAGCTGCCGCGGGGGCTGGCCGCCAGACGGCGGCCACCCCCCGCGGCCTCCATCAGGCGGCGTGCCGCAGCCGGACGGTGACCGTGGTGGCGGCCGGGGCCAGCGTGACGGTGCCGGACGCCTCGTCGACGTGACCGGCGCTGGCGGCCGCTATATTCCGGACGAACGCCGGGAGCTGGAACAGCACCGGCCCGGCCGGATGGCTGCCCGTCAGCGTGAGCGTCACCGCGTTGCCGCTGGTGCGGATGGTCAGCCCGAGATGCCCGCCGTCGGCCGGCACGTTCGCCAGCGCGATGACCTGGCCGCTGCTGACCCAGCTGCCTGGCACCCCGCGGCCCACGATCAGGCTGCCGTCCGAGCGCTCCGCCACCAGGGAGTCGAGCAGCACCAGGTTGGCGTTGGCCATGCCCCAGGCGTGCGGGGACGAGCCGTTGCCCGCCTCCGGGTGCGTACCGGTCCAGGGTGAGCCGGGGTTGGGGAACTGCTGGCTCTCCCACCACGAGTACGGGCCGCTCTGCCCGTTGGCGATCATGAACTGGTAGCTGAGGATGCCCTGATCCCGGTGGCGCTGGCTGGCCAGGCCCCACTCGCCGTAGCCAGCGTTATAGGCGGTGCTGTAGTACTGCGTGGGGTAGCCGCCGAAGGTACCGGGCGGCAGCTTGCCGGCCAGCCGGCCGAAGCCGTAGTCGTAGGTGGCGTCGATGGCCGTGAGGCCCGGGCCGCTGCGCGGTGCGCCGAACAGGTAGCCATCCCAGGCCCAGCGGCCGAACAGGAATGGTGCCGCCCAGTTCGCGTCCTCGGCGTTGGCGCACCGGTTGTCGGTGTTGGGCTGGGTCATCGAGCACGGCAGGTACGTCAGGTGGTTGGCGGACATCGTGGCGCGCAGCGTCCTGGTGGTGGCGCTCAGCAGGCTTGCGTACTGACTCGCCGCCCAGCTGGCCTCGGTCTTGTCGCCGACCTGCTCCGCGAGCCAGCGGTAGGTGGCCAGGCCAGTGAGGGCCTCGTAGTTGTCGATGGTCCACAGTCCGCTGGCGTCGATGTCGTTGGTCTTCATCATGATCCCGCCCGGCCCGGTGCGGTCGGCCGCGATCAGGTGCGCGGTGTCCTTGATGCTCGGCTCGATCTTGCCGGCCGGCCCTTCGGTGGCGAAATTGGCCTTGACGAAGTTCAGGTCGCCGCTCTTCTGCAGGTAGATCGCCCACACCCACGGGTAGGTCCAGACCCCGTCGTCGTACTGGGTCTGGCTGCCGATCACCGTCCGGGCCCGGTCCAGCAGGCCGTGCGCCCCGGTCGTGTAGCCCTGCGTGAACAGGTTGGCCAGGATGCCGATGACGTCGTGGCTGAACTCCTTGTCGTAACCGCTGGCGCCGGTCTTCAGCTCGTTGCCCGAGCGGATGATCTGGGTGTAGATGAACCCGGTGCGGTAGGCGTCGATCAGCCGGGTGTCAGGCAGCCGGGTGATCTGGGCGATCTGGGCGAGCTGGCCGTTCCAGTAGGCCCGCATGTGCGCGAAGTGCTGGCTGAAGCCGCCCGCGGCGCGCAGGGCCAGGGCCGACGGCCAGGCGTAGCTGCCGCCGAACCGGTCGCTGGCCACGATGTAGTCGTGGTTCACGGTGGCATGCGGCGCTACCGTGTCCGAGGCGGAGTTCAGCGCGATCAGGCCCGCGGAGGCCTGCGGGCTGAGCGTGATCGCGGCCGACGTCGGGTTGGTCACCTGGACCCGGCTGTAAATGGCGACGTAGCGGTGACCGCCGATCGTCACCTGGTCGCCGAAGTTGGTGATCGAGACCCGGGCGCCGTCCCGGCTGAAGCTGGTCACCAGGGCCGGCAGGTAGCCGTCGGCGTTGACCCAGGTAGTCGCCGTGTCGTTGTAGATGCCGTAGCCGTAGGTGGTGCCGGTCACGGCCTGAGTGCTCCCGCTGCCCGGCCCGTTGCCGGTGGTGACGAAGAAGCTGCCGCCCAGGCACGCGGTCACGCCCTCGCTGTTGGCCGTCCAGCCGATGACGCTCGCGTCGCCGAAGGTGCCGAAGATGGTCTGGCTGCCGGGCGGACCATTGGGCGCGCAGCTATAGGGCGCTGCCGCAGCGCTGCTGGCCTGAGGGGGGCTGGCTAGACCGGTGCTGGCTAGACCGGTGCGGGCCCCAGCCGCGGCGCCCGCGGGGCCGGCCGTGGCGACGGCGAGCCCGCCGGCTGCAGCCAGCGCGGCGGCGGGGATGATGGCGGCCATCGCGCGGCGCCATGACGGGCGGGGGAGGCTGGCCCGACGGGCCGGGCTGTGCTGAGCACTTTCCATCGCGGGTCCTTCGGGAGGGGGCACGGGCGCCCGGACCTACCCCCGAAACCCGGAATTAACATCAGCATTGCCGGGGAGCGGCGGCTGCGTCAGGTGTTCTTCCTGGCCACGGCCGTGCTGAGCACGGTCGCAAACGCTGTCCACGCGATCTCGGGCACAGCGAGCGCGGCCGCTCCCCGATCGGCCCGGCGCGCGACGACGGCATAGCGGACCATGATCGCGCACAGCAGCCCGGAGTCTCCGGTGGCCGCCCAGAGATGCCGCTGGCCGCCGAAGGCCAGCGGCACGTAGCCGGTGCGGACCACCACGGCCAGCGCCCACCAGGCCAGGGCCGCGCGCCGGGCCCTGGCCGCGACGTCGCCGTCAGCCGCGGCAGCGGACGCGGCACCGGGGGCGGCCCGGCACAGCCGCCAGGCCGAGGTGGCCGTGGTCAGGTTCAGCCCCGACCACACCACCGGGAAGACCTCGCCAGGAGGCGCGAAGGCGGGCTGCTCGAAGTGGTCGTACTGCGGTCGGGTCCCGGAGCCCCGGGCCCGGAAGGCCAGCCAGGAGGATGCTGCCTGCGCGGCCCCGTAAACACCGGCCGTCCCCGCCCATGCCGCCAGGCTCGCCAGGCGGCCCCGGCCCGGCCGCGGTGTTCCTCCAGCGCTCATGTCATCGGGCCTTCCCCGCATTCGGCTGGCCACACGGAATCCCCGATGATGACAGGCAGGCCGTTACCCGCCTGGCGAGGTAACGGCCTGCCTAGGACGGGCCGGGCATCAGCGCGCGGAGTCCCGGGCGTAATTGCTGGCCCCCCACCAGTCCACGACCACCACCGGCTCGTCGCCGATCACCCAGGCATCGTGACCTGACGGCAGTGCCGTCACCTGGCCGGGACCGGCGTCGAACTGACTGCCGTCGGCCATCTCGATGCGGAGCGTCCCGGCCACGTGGTACTGGAAATGCGGGGCCTCGCACAGCTGCGTGCCGGCCAGCGGCTTCACGTGCTCCGACCAGCGCCAGCCGGGCTGCAGAACCAGCCGCCCGATATCGCTGCCGCCGATGTGCAGCAGCTCCACCTGGCCGTTGGGGAACGTGCGGACCTCGTCGGCCGCGGCGAAGTCCTTGTGCTCGGCCGGCGCGTGCTCGGCCGGCTGGTGCCCGGCCGTTGGGTTCTCGGCCGTCGGGTTCTGTGATGTTGCCATGATCTTGTCTCCTTGGCTGTTGTTCGAGCTTGCTACGGGGAATTGGTGGCGGCTGGTTACTCGTCCCACGCCTGCACGCCAGCCTGGCGGGTGATCAGGCCGTCCTGCAGGTCGAGCACGGCCGTGCACAGCACTCGCGCCCCGCTCGGGTACTCGCACGCCTGCACGAACGCCGCGCTGCTGTCGCCGACGACCAGGCGCTCGATCTTGTGCGTCATGTCCCGGCCGCAGACGTCGGCGAAGTACTCGCCAATCGCCGCCCGGCCCCGGATGATGAGGGGGTGGCTCGGCTGGTGCTGCGCGTCCACGACCTGCAGCTCGGCGTCCGGCGCGTACAGGCCGAGCAGCGTGGTCGCGTCACGTTCCTCGATGCCCCGGCGCAGGGCCTCGGAGTCGAAGGACTGGCTCGTGGTCGTCGTGTGGCTGGTGTCCATCTGGCTGGTGCTCATCGTGCTGCCTCCTGATCGGCGCGGTTGCCCGGGCGGACTGTCCGGTACTGACATTGACGATGGCCCGCCATCGTCAATGGACCGTCAAAGGCCAGCTCGGAGCGGGTGCAGGCCCGTCAGGGACTGCCGCGCCGAGGGGCCGGAGACCTAGAATGACGACAGCCATGCTTGAGATCCGCGTGATCGGCGAGCTAGAGGTGCAGCTGGCCGGCGCGAAAGCGGAGTTGCCGGCCGGCCGACGGGCCCGGGCGCTGCTGGGCTGGCTGGCGCTCCATCCCGGCCGCCACCCCCGGTCCCGGCTCGCCGGCCAGTTCTGGCCCGATGTGCTCGACGCGAGCGCGCGGGCCAGCCTGCGCAGCGCGATCTGGGCACTTCGCTCGGCGCTCGGTCCCGATTTCGGCGGTTATCTGGCCACCAGCCGCGACACCGTCACCCTGGCCGGCGACGATCTGTGGGTCGATATCCGGGAAGTGCAGCGACTCCTGAGCCAGGACCAGTTCGAGGCCGCGCTGGAGCTGTGCCGCGGAGATCTCCTGCAAGAACTCGATGATGACTGGATCATCGAGGCGCGCGCGGAGCTGGACCGCGATATCGTCGCCGCCCTCGGGAGCCTGACCGCCTTGGCCAGCGCGGCCGGCGATTACCCGGCGGCCGTGGCCTGGGGCCGCCGCCGGGTCGCCCTGTGCCCGCTGGATGAGTTGGCCGGCGCCGATCTCATCAGCGCTCTCGTTCAGGCCGGTGACGGGCCGGCGGCGCTGGAAGCCTTCGCCCAGCTGGAGCAGCGGCTGGACAGCGCGCTCGGGGTCGCAGTGTCCGCGCCGACCGCGGCGCTAGTCGGGGCGATGCGCCAGCAGGCGGCCCGCCCTGGCCTGGCTGGGACCAGCCCGAGCGTCGGCGCTGCCGTTGGCTGGTCGGGGCCGCTGGCCGAGCCAGCGGCCGGCCTTCTCGGCCGCGAGCTTGACCTGGCCGAGCTGACCACGGCCTGGAACCTCGCACGGGCCGGCTGCGGCGGTGTCGTGCTGCTCGAAGGCGAGGGCGGCATCGGCAAGACCCGGCTCGTCGAGGAGCTGCAGGCGGTGGCGCGCCGGACGAGCCCGGGCGGCGCCCTGATCGCCGGGACCACCACGGCCGGCCCCGGGCCGGCGGCGCCCTTCGCCAGCTGGACCGACTGCCTCAGTGACCTGGTGGCCATGACCGGCCAGCCGGGCGGGGACCACTCCTGGGTGGCCGACCTGGCGAGGATCGTCCCGGTCCTGGCCACTGCGGCCAGCCAGCGCCAGCCAGCCCGGGTCGGCGCCGATCCGCAGCTCGAGCGGGTCCGGCTCTGCGAGGCCGTCGTCCAGTTCCTGGCCTGGGCGTCGCGCGGGTGCCCCCTGCTGCTGGCCTTCGAGGACCTGCACCTCGCGGACACCGCGAGCCTGGAGCTTCTCGGGTACGCCGGCCGCCGGCTGAGCCGCGTGCCGGTCTTGCTCGTCCTCACCCGGCGCCGGCTGCCGGCCCGCCAGGACGCCGCCGCCGTCCTGGGCGCGCTGCGATCGCGCGGGGCGCTGCTGGCCGAGATCGATGTCAGGCCGCTCAGTAACGCCGCCGTGCACGCCCTCATCAGGGCCTGCGCGGATCTGCCCGACCCGGCCGTGGAGGAGATCGCCGCGCTGGCCGGCGGCAGCCCGCTGCTGGCCGTCGAGACCGCGCGGGCGGCGGCGCGAGACGACAGCGACCTCGCGTCCGGCCTGAGCGGCGCGGTCCGGCTGGCGATCGGCAGGCTGACCAGCCAGGCGCGCCTGTTCGTCGAGTTCGCGGCGGCGGCCGGGCGAGATCTGGAACGCTCCGAGGTCGCCGCGCTGCCCCTGCCGAACCCGGCCGCGGCGGCGGCGGAGGCTCTCGGATCCGGATTGCTGCGGACCGATGACGGGCGGACCGGGTTCCGGCACGCGCTCCTGCGCGAGGCGGTCTACCAGGAGATACCGGACCCGATCCGCGCCCGCCTGCACGGTGAGCTCGCCCGCCTGCTGCGCAAGCGAGGCCAGCAGCCCGACGCCCGCACCCGGGCGGGCGGGGCCCGGCGCGGGCCGCGGGCCGCGGAGATCGCCCGGCACCTCAGGCTGGCCGGCCAGGACGAGCAGGCCGTCAGCCAGCTGGTGCTGGCCGCCCGCGACGCGCGCACCGTGGCCGCGATGGACCAGGCCGCCGGGTTCCTGGCCGAGGCCCTGGAGATCGAGCCCGGTGATTCCGACCTGCTGGTGGAGCTGGCCGAGGTCGAGGCGTTCCGCGGCCTGGCGCAAAGCTCCGACGACGCGTTCGGCCGGGCCCTGGAGGAGATCTCCACCCGCGATGCCGGCGCCCTGGTCAGCGCGTGGCTGAGACGCGGCCGCTGGCTGCGCGGCGGCGTGTGCCACCCTCGCGAGTCCCGTCGTTCCTACCAGAACGCGCTGGACGTGCTGGACCGCGATCCCGCTTCGGACCTGCCCGCCCGCGCGGAGGCGCTGGCGGGCATGGCCTGGGCCGAGGCCGTCGCCGGCGATCCGTCCGCCGTCGAGCAGCTGCTCGCCGAGGCGGATGCGGTCATCGGCGGCCAGCGCCCCGGCGACCTGCTCATCCACGATGTTGGCGTGGCCCGCGGGCACGCCATGATCAGGGCGGGCCGGTTTACCGACAGCTTTGCCCCGCTCATCGCGGCGAGTGCCGCCGCGGGCCGGGCCGGGCGCCCGGACATGGCGCACGGCTGCCTCAGCAACGCGGCCAGCGCGGCCGCGTGCGCCGGGGAGTTCGAGCGCGCGCTGGACTTTGCCGACCGGTGCCTGCCGCTGGTCGTGCCGAACGGGCTGCTGCGCCTCAGCGTGTACGTGCAGGTAGCCCGATCGGCCATCCTGCGCCGGCTCGGCCGCATGCCCGAGGCCAGGCAGGCCTGCGAGGCCGGGGCCGGATACGCCGACCACGTCGGCCTGGCCGAGCTGGACGGCCTGGTCCGCCAGGAACGCGGCCTGCTCGCCCTGGCCAGCTCGGATCCTGCGGCCGCGGCCGCGGACCTGGCCAGCGCCCTGGAGCTGGGCGCCCCGGTCAGCCAGGCCGCGACCCGCCTGCGGCTGGCCGAGGCGCTCGCGCGGTCTGGGCGCCCGGACCAGGCGCAAGCCGAGCTCGGCCGGGTCGCCCTGGCGCCCGTGGGGCCGAGCGACTTCCCGGCCACGCTGGTGGCCCAGATGAGCCGGGTCCAGGGGCTCATCGCCGCCGCCCGGGGCGACGCCGCGCTGGCGGAGCGGCGCCTGCAGGAGTCGCTCAGCAGCTGGCAGCGGATCGCGCGGACGCTGGACACCCGGCCGACCGGGGCCGGTTTCGTCGCCTCGCTCATTGATCTCGGCCGGCCGCCGATCAGCTCGCTGATCGAGCCCGCGCGTGAGCTCGCCATCGTCGCGGCCGAGCTGTCGGCCCTCCGCGCTCCCGCGCGACCCGCCGCCGTGCCGCCCGCCGCCGTGCCATCGGATAACGGAAGCCTGGACTAACCCATGCAGACCTTCGACCAGAGCGCAGTCAGCGATGCGGCACCGGAAGAGGTGTGGAAGCTCCTCTACGACCCGGCCCGCTTCCCCGAATGGTGGGCCGGCGTCGGGTCGGTGCGCACCGGCGGCGACGCCGGTGACTACACCATGTTCCCCGACGGCTATCCGGACTTCCCGATGCCGCAGTCCCTGCAGGCCAGTCAGGAGAACGGCATCGTGCAGATCTCCTGCCTCGTCTCCGACCTCCGCTTCGACTGGCGGCTGCGCCAGTCCGGCACCGGAACGGAAATCTCCGTGCACGTGGAGATCCCCGACACCGAGGCCCAGCGCCTCGACTCCCAGCGCGACATCATCCGCCAGTCGCTGGCGCGGCTGGCCGAGCTGGCCGCGCAGACCGCCTGAGGCGGCTGCCGCGAGCCCGCGGGCTGGGGCCCGCGGGCCCCAGCCCGCGGCCCCGGCCGCCGGGCCCGCCTACTTCGCGCCCAGGCCGAGCAGCAGGCCGTCGTCCGCCACGGCCGGGGAGCTGGTCAGGAAGATGATCACGCCGTCCGCGGGCGTGAGGATCGTCTCCTGCCGCACCGATCCGTCCAGGCTCGTGACCGTGCCGAGCGGCTGGCCCTCGCTGACCACCTCGCCCGCCGTGACCGCCGGCCCCCACCAGCCGCCGGCCCCACAGCGCAGCCACAGGAACCGGCTCAGCAGGGTTGGCACGCGGCCGCCGGCCTCGCCGCTGGCCGTGATCGGCGTGGCCATGCCGAGCTGGGCCAGCACCGCGTCCAGCCCGCGCAGATGGGCCTCCACGGCCCAGCGTTCCACCAGCCCGCAGCCGCCGGCCTCGGCCGTGATCGCGGGGATGCCAGCCTCCGCGGCCGCCCCGCTCGATGTCCCGGCCACGGCGCGATCCGGACCGCGCTCCTGCCGGATGACGTAGCCGAGCCCGTAGGCCAGGGCCAGCTCCCGGGCCGCGGCCTCGGCCGGGCCGCCCTCATACAGCGCGAACGGCTCGAGCGCCTCGACCAGATCCCCGCAGTGCGCGTCGATCACCGCGTCCGAGCCCGAGATCAGCTGGGTGAACGCCGCGTCGGCCAGCCGCTCGGCCAGGGTGCCGTCGGGATTGCCGGGGAAGCAGCGGTTGAGGTTCTTGCCGTCCTCGGGCACCACGAACGGGCTGCGCGCGCGGAACGCGGTCACGTTGAGGACGGGCACGGCGCGGATCCGGCCGCTGATCTCGCGCCGCTCCAGCGCGGCCGTCCACTCGCGGACGGCCGCCATCGGCACGTACTCACAGCCGTGCACGCCGGCGATGACGGTCAGCAGCGGGCCGTCCTGGGTGCCGGTCACCTCGACCACGGGGACGTCGAGTCCGGCCAGGTCGAGGCGGCGTCGGGTGACGGTGGTCGGCATCGGCAGGGTTCTCCTTCGCGAGGGCGTCTAGCCGGTCACTGTCATGACTCAGGCGCTGAGCAGGGACTCGGCCGCGGCGGCGGCCTGCAGTAGCTGGGCGTCGCCGCCCCGGCGGCCGGCCAGCTGCAAGCCGACGGGCAGGCCGGGGGCGGGAACCGGGAGCGAGATGGCCGGATGGCCGGTGAGGTTGTAGGGGCCGGTGAAGCGGCCCTCGCCGCTGTCCTCGCCGACCCCGAACGGCAGGTCCTGCTCCGGGGCCACGAAGCCGACGGTGGGGCCGGCCAGCACAGCCACGCCGGCCAGGCTGGCGTCGACGGCCGCGGTCAGCTCATCGCGGCGGGCCAGCGCCCCGGCGTACTGCGCGTCGGTCACCGAGGCGCCGTAGTCCAGCAGCGCCCGGGTGCCCGCCGCGTACCGGCTGGTGTCGCGTGACCGGTGTACCTGGTGCGCCTCGCGGGCGACGATCACGGCCAGCACCTGATCCCAGGCGGCCAGGTCGGCCAGCCACGGGGCGCTGATCTCGCGCAGCTGGCACCCGCCCGCCGCCAGCCGGTCCAGCGCGCCGCGCAGCGCGGCCCGGACCTCGGGCGTCACGGACGGATCGGCCAGCTGCGCCGCCAGCACGCCCACGGTCAGGCCCGGCCCTCTGCCCCCCGGCCCTCTGCCCCCCGGCCCTCCGCCGGACGTTTCCGCGAGGACGGCCAGCAGGTCCGCGGCCCCGGCCACGGTCGCGGTGAGTGTGCCCGCGTGATCGCAGGCGGGTGACAGCGGGAACACCCCGTCCAGCGGGATCAGCCCGTAGCTCGGCTTGAGCCCGACGATGCCGCAGTAAGCGGCCGGGATCCGGATCGAGCCGCCGGTATCCGATCCGATCGCCTGGTCGCAGACGCCGGCCGCGACCAGGGCGGCCGATCCGCCCGACGATCCGCCCGACGTGCGCTCGGGATTGCGGGGATTGCGCGTGTCGCCGATGTCCGGGTGCGCGAAGCCGGCCGCGTACTCCAGGCACTGGGAGGTAACGAACACCTCGGCGCCGGCCCTCCGCAGCCGCGCGACCAGCGTGGCGTCGGCCGCAGCCGGGGCCGGGTCGCTCGCCGGGCTGCCGCAGCCGGTCGGCACGCCGGCCACCGCGATGATGTCCTTGATGGCCACCGGCCGGTCGGCCAGCGGCCCGGCCGCGGCGCGGGCCGGGGCGCCGAGCGGGCGGACCACTGCGTTCAGCGGGCGGCCGAGCCGCTCCAGGCGCTCGTAGGCGGCCAGCAGGTCCAGGTTGGCGCGGGTGCAGGAGCGCTCGCCGCGCTCGATGGCCGCGACGAGCTCGGCCACCCGGTGCACCAGCGGGCCGGCCATCGGCCCGAGGATGGCCGGCGCCTCGGTGGGCCGGCGGCGGATGGCCAGGTCGCGGTAGACACCCGAGTGCGTCTTGGCCGAGCTCCGGTTGAAGTCGGCCAGCCGGGCCAGCGAGCCGGGCAGGTCGGCCGGGTCGAAGCCGTCGAAGGGCATCGGCGCGACCGGGGCCTGCGCCAGCACCTCCCGGCCGAGCTCCAGCAGCAGCTCGCGGTAGGCGGGATCGTCGAAGACGGCGAAGATCGGCAGGTCGCTGACGGCCGTCGCGAACAGCATCGTGCCGTACGCCTGCTTCGCCCACAGGTAGCCCAGGACCGAATCGGTCGGCTCGGCGTCGGCGATGTCGGCGGTCAGCGCGCGCACCCGGCCGGTCAGGGTCCCGTCCAGTTCCCCGATCACGAAGGTGCCGCGGTTGCCGCGCAGGATCACGCCGGGCTCGGTCACGTCCGCGCCGAAGTTCACGAACGCCTCGACGACCCGGGCCGGCCCGACGGCTGCGGCGATGACCGGCGCGTTCAGGCCGTTCTGCAGCGAGACCACATGCGCGTCGCCGCGCAGCCGGCCAGCCAGCGCCGCGGCCGCGGCGGCGGTGTGGTGGGACTTGACCGAGAGCAGCACCGGCCCGTCGATCTGGCCGGGCAGGCCGTCGGGCAGCACGGCGGCCGGCCGCGCGGTGAACTGCTCGACTGGTCCCTCGATCCGCAGCCCGCGGTCGTTGACCGCGTCGACCACGGTCGGGTCGGCGTCGCAGACCAGCACGTCATGGCCGTCGCGGATTAGGCCCGCGGCGACCGTCCCGCCGATGGCACCGCAGCCCAGCACGAGGTAGCGCACGCGGCGAACGTTACAACACCGTAAAACATATGGTCTAGTTTTAGACCGCTATTTACAACTCGCCCGCTTGCCGCCACATTAGGGCAGACAAAGGTTTGCGTACCTGTCACTTCAGGTACAGCACTCGCCCTAGTCGCCCGACACCCCGGGAGTTTGCAGTGACACACCGAATCACGGCGGCGCGGAGCCTGATCGCAGGCGTCGCCGTCACGGCGCTCGCAGTCCTGGCGGGCTGCGGATCGTCTGGCGGGTCTTCCGCGGGCTCGAGCAGCGGGGCCGTGCACGGCGGCAACCTGGTCATCGCGCGGACCGCCGACTCGCAGTCCATGAACAACACGACTGTCTTCGACAATGAGTCGATCTGGGTTTTCGAGCAGATCTTCCAGCCGCTCTACACCGTGTCCAACGACGGCAAGGGCGTTATTCCTTGGCTGGCGACCGGCTACACGGTATCGCCGGACAAGAAGACCTACACCTTTACCCTGCGCAAGGGGGTGAAGTTCTCCACCGGCAAGCCCATGACCTCAGCGGACGTCGTGTTCTCGATCAACAAGGCCCGCGCGGCGGCCCAGGGCTGGGGCTACATCGACACCGCCATCAAGTCCGTCACGGGCCCGACGCCGTCGACCGTGGTGGTCAGCCTGAAGTTCCCGTGGGCGCCCCTGCTGGCCGACCTGTCGCTGTTCGCCAACGACATCATCCCGGCCAACTACGGCGGCGAGACCGCGGCCGCGTTCTACACCCACCCGGTCGGCACCGGCCCGTTCAAGTGGGACTACTGGCACAAGGGCACCGCGCTCAAGCTGGTCCGCAACCCGTACTACTGGCAGAAGGGCAAGCCCTACCTCAACAGCGTGACCTGGACCTACGTGGCCAGCGATAACACCCGGCAACTGCAGCTCAAGGGGGGCCAGGCTCAGGTCGACGAGTTCCCGGCCTGGTCGACGGTGTCGACTCTCAAGTCCACGCCCAACGTCACGATGAACCTGTTCAACTCGACCCGGACCGACTACCTGGCCTTCAACGAGAAGCGCAAGCCGTTCCAGGACATCCACGTCCGTCGCGCGATCTCGCTGGCCATCAACCGGGCCTCGCTGGTCAAGGCGATCCTGTTCGGAAACGGGATGCCGGCCAACTCCTTCATGCCGCCGCAGGTGCCCTTCTACCAGAAGGCCACCCCCGGTCTCCAGTACGACCTGACCCAGGCCAAGAAGGAGATGGCCGCCTCCAGCGTCCCGCACGGCTTCTCGACCACGCTGCTGGTCCAGTCCGGTAACTCTGACCAGGTCACCACGGCCACGATCATGCAGTCCGAGCTCAAGCCGCTGGGCATCAAGGTCAACATCCAGCAGCTCGACCCCAACACCGCCAACACCAACTTCCAGAACCTGAACTACGACATGACGTTCTCGTACTGGACGATGGACATCCCCGACCCCGACGAGCTGGTCACCTTCTCGGTCGACCCCACCGCCGGCTCCAAGTCGTTCTTCACCACCTACAACAACCCCACCGTGGTCAAGGACGCCCACGCCGCCGAGCAGACCCTGTCCACCAGCACGCGGCAGTCGCTCTACGACACCATCCAGAACGACGCCGCCACCGACGCGTTCATGGCCTTCCTGTACTACTCCCCCTACGCCTACGCGACCTCGTCGAACGTGCATAGCTTCTTCGTCACGCCGCTCGGCAACTACCACCTCGAGAACACCTGGCTGAGCAAGTAGCAGCAGCTACCCACCCCCGTCGGGCCGCGGCCCGGGCCAGCGTGCCCGGGCCCGCGGGCCCGGGCACCCGTGAGGAGGTGAGACCCGGTGGGCCGGATGTCGTTCGTGTTCAGGCGGCTGCTGCTCCTGGTACCGGTGGCAGTGGGCGTGACGATCATCGTGTTCTTCATGGTGCACCTGATCCCGGGTGACCCGGCCCGGACGATCCTCGGTATCCACGCGACCCCGCACGCGATCGCGATCCTGCACCGCGAGTGGGGCCTCAACCGGCCGCTGCTCAGCCAGTACTGGCTGTTCATCGACCGGCTGCTGCACGGCGACCTGGGCCAGAGCCTGATCTACGGGCAGTCGGCCGCCGCCCTGATCCTGGGGCGGCTCCCGGCCACCCTGTGGCTGATCATCTACTCGGCCGTGCTGGCCGTCATTATCAGTGTCCCGCTGGCCATGCTGGCCGCCAGCCGCAGGAACGGCATCCGCGATCACGCGGTCCGGGTGGTGCCGCTCCTGGGCCTGGGGATGCCGGCGTTCTGGGTCGGGCTGCTGCTGCAGCTCGAGTTCGCGCTCACCCTGCATATCTTCCCGGTGACGGGCTACGGGACGGGCATCGGCGGTCACCTGCGGTCGATGTTCCTGCCCAGCCTGACCGTGGCGATTGCGCTGTCCCCCATCGTCATCCGCAGCCTGCGGGCCAGCATGCTCGGCGTCCTCGGGGCCGACTACATCACGACCGCGCGGTCCAAGGGGATCCCCGGCCGGCGGCTGTTTGTCCGGCACGTGCTGCGCAACGCCGTCATCCCGGCGGTCACCGTACTCGGCATCAACATCGGTTTCCTGATCGGAGGCACCCTGATCGTCGAGAACGTCTTCGCCATCCCCGGCATCGGCGACCTGATGATTAACTCGATCTTCCAGCGCGACTTCCCGGTCGTGCAGGGCGTCACGCTGGTGTTCGGAGTCCTGGTGGTCCTGGTCAACCTGCTGACGGACGTCGCCTACGCCGCGCTGGACCCGAGGGTCAGGTTCGACCGGTGAGCGCCGCTGCCCTGGTCACCGTGGCCCCCGAGCACGCCCAGTCCCGCAAGGCCCACTGGTTCCGGCAGCCGGCCCTGATGAGCGGCCTGGCGATCATCGCCATCATCTTGTTCATGGTGATCGCCGCGCCGCTGCTCACGTCCTACAATCCGAACGCCCAGAACCTGAACGCCACCCTGCAGGGACCAAGCGCGCAGCATCTCCTCGGCACCGACCAGCTCGGCCGGGATACCTGGTCCCGGCTGCTCTACGGCGGCCGGGCCGACCTGTCGATTGCCCTGATCGCCGTGGTGTTCCCGTTCGTCCTGGGCACGATCCTGGGCAGCCTGGCCGGCTACTTCGGCGGCTGGGCCGACCTGACGATCATGCGGCTGGTCGACATCGTGGTGGCGTTCCCGTTCTACGTGCTGATCATCGCCCTGGTCTTCGTCCTGGGGCCGGGCGCGCGCAGCATCTACATTGCCATCACGGTGGTCGGCTGGGTCTCCTACGCCCGCATCATCCGCGGCGAGATCCTGATCGCCAAGCGGCAGGAGTACATCCTCGCGGCCCAGTCCGGGGGCCTGTCCAACACCCGGATCATGGGGCGGCACCTGCTGCCCAATGTGGTGACGCAGGCGATCATCTACGCGATGTCCGACATCGTGCTGGACATCCTGGCCATCGTCACGCTCAGCTACCTCGGCCTGGGCATCCAGCCACCCACGCCGGACTGGGGAAACATGATCGCCAACGGGCAGAACTTCCTCACCACGCACTGGGAGCTAACCACCATCCCGGGCCTGGCCGTGGTGATCACCGGCCTGGGGCTGTCGCTGATCGGCGACGGCCTGGCCGACCTGCTCCGGCCGGGCCAGTGATGACCGGGCGAGGCCCTGGCGGCCCGGTCATCACCGGACCGGTGCCCGGCGGACCGGTCCTGGAGGTGCGCGACCTGCACGTGCAGATCGCCAGTCGCCGAGGCCTGGTCAAGGCGGTCGACGGAGTGTCGCTCGAGGTGCCCCGCGGCGAGGCCGTCGGGCTGGTCGGCGAGTCCGGCTCGGGCAAGAGCATGACGCTGCGGGCCATCCTCGGCGTCCTGCCGCCGGAGGCCAAGGTGACCAGCGGCCAGGTGCTGCTGGACGGGACCGACCTGGTGCCGCTGCCGGTCTCCGCGCTCAACCGGATCCGCGGCCCCAAGCTGGCCATGATCTTCCAGGAGCCGATGAGTGCCCTGAACCCGGTGATGCGGGTCGGCCTGCAGATCGCCGAGGGACCGCAGGTGCACATGGGCTACAGCCGCTCCAAGGCGGCGGAGCGGGCGGTTGACCTGATGCGCCGGGTGGGGATCCCCGATCCCGAGCGGCGGTTCCGGGCCTACCCGCACGAGTTCTCCGGCGGCATGCGGCAGCGCGTGATGATCGCCATCGCGCTGTCCTGCGAGCCTGAGGTCATCTTGTGCGATGAGCCCACCACCGCCCTGGACGTGACGATCCAGGATCAGATCCTGCGCCTGCTGGCCCGGCTGTGCCGCGAATCGGGGGTGAGCCTGCTGTTCGTCACCCACGACCTGCCGGTGGTGGCCCAGCTCTGCCAGTCCGTGGCGGTCATGTACGGCGGGGAGATCGTCGAGCGCGGCGCGGTGGAGGACGTGTTCGTGGAGCCACGCCACCCCTACACCCTGGGGCTGCTGCGGTCGGCGCCCGACGTCGCTGAGATCCGCTCCTCGCTGGTGCCGATCCCCGGCTCGCCGCCGAGCCTGATCAGCCCGCCGCCGGGCTGCCGGTTCCACCCGCGCTGCGGGTTCGCGGAGCCGGACTGCCAGCAGCAGCGGCCGCCGCTGCGGCTGCTGCCCGGCGGGCGGGCCACCGCGTGCCTGCACTACGAGCGGTGCCAGGAGTCACTTGAGGCCGAGGGAGCTGCCCGATGACCGGTCCTGAGCCCGCGGCGAGCCCGGCCGCGTCGGGGCCGGGCGCGGCGGATCCCGCCGGGGAGGCCGGGCCGCTGCTGACCGCGACCGGCCTGTCGGTGGGCTTCCGGGTGGGCAGCCCGGCCATGGCCCGCAGGCGGAACGAGGAGTGGATACTGCGCGCCGTCGACGGGGTGGACATGACCATCGAGCGCGGCGAGGCGCTGGCGCTGGTGGGGGAGTCGGGCTCCGGCAAGTCGACGCTGGCCCGGGCGCTCACCGGGCTGGTGCCGCTCAACGCGGGCGAGATCCGGCTGTCCGGCCGGGTGCTGTCCGGCCGCCGCTCGCGCGCCGACCAGCGCCGGATCCAGATGGTCTTCCAGGACCCCTACTCCTCGCTGAACCCGCGGCTGACGGTGTCCAGCATCCTGCACGAGCTGCTGCGCGTGCACGACATCGTGCCCCGCGCCGAGGTGGAGTCCTATAGCCGCGAGCTGCTGGGCCTGGTGGGCCTGACCGACGATGCGCTGCACGCCTACCCGCGCCAGTTCTCGGGGGGACAGCGCCAGCGCGTGGCCATCGCCCGGGCGCTCGCGCTGCGGCCCGACCTGCTGGTCGCCGACGAGCCGGTGTCGGCCCTCGACGTCAGCGTCCAGGCCACGATCCTGAACCTGCTGCAGGAACTGCGCGGCAGCCTCGGCCTGACCCTGCTGCTCATCTCGCACAACCTGGCCGTGGTCCGGCACCTGTGCGACCGGGTGGCGGTCATGTACCTCGGGCGGATCATCGAGGTCGCGACGACCGAGCAGCTGTTCACCGCCCCCGCCCATCCCTATACCCGCGGGCTGCTGGCCGCGATCCCCCGGATGACGGCCAGCACCGCCGACGAGGCACCGGCCGTGGTGGGCGACCCGCCCAGCCCGCTGCGGATCCCGGCCGGCTGCCGGTTCCGCACCCGCTGCCCGATCGCCCAGGACATCTGCTCCCGGGAGGACCCGATGCTGACCGCGGCCCCGGGTCAGCCCGGCCACACGGCCGCCTGCCACTTCGCCTTCGGCGAGGCGCCCCCGGCCGCGGCCGCCGCCAGCTCGGCGGGACTGAAGGAGGAGCCATCACCGAGCCAGTCATGATCGCCAGCGAGCGCGGGGAAGTGGGCCTCGCAGCCGGGATGGCGGTGCTGCGCGGTGGCGGCAGCGCGATGGACGCCGTCGAGGCGGCCATCCGGCTGGTGGAGTCCAACGAGGCCGACCATTTCGTCGGCGTCGGCGGCCTGCCCAACCTGCTCGGCGAGGTCGAGCTGGACGCCTCCATCATGGACGGCGGCACGCGGCGGTCGGGAGCGGTCGCCGCGGTCACCGGGTTCCCGCACCCGATCAGCATCGCGCGGGCGGTGTGCGACCTGCTCCCGCAGCACGTGCTGCTGGCCGGCCGTGGCGCCGAGCGGTTCGCCGACGAGGTGGGCATCGAGCGGGGCCAGACCCTGACCGACGAGGCCCGCAAGATCTGGCAGGAGCGGCTGATCGCCGCCGGCCTGGCCGGCCCGCACGAGGCGCCGGTCCCCGGCGAGGTGAGCTACGCCCGGCAGGCCCTGGCGGCGATCCAGTCGACGGCCCTGCGCGACGGGGCCTGGGGCACGGTGAACGTGCTCGCCCTGGACTCCGCCGGCCATCTGGCCAGCGGAGTCAGCACCAGCGGGTATCCCTGGAAGTATCCCGGACGGGTGGGTGACTCGCCGCTGATCGGCGCCGGCAACTACTGCGACGACCAGATCGGCGGGGCCGCCTGCACGGGGCGCGGCGAACTGGCCATCCGCGGCGGGACGGCCCGCGCGGTGCTGCTCGCGCTGGCGGCCGGGGAAGATCCGTCCGGCGCGTGCGCCGCCGCGCTGCGGCAGACCGTGGACGACCCCGGCGAGCCGCAGCAGGCGCTGCAGACGCTGTGCCTGACCCCGGACGGGCGCCATGGCGGGGCCGCCACCAGGACGGGTGCCACCTACAGCATCATGACCGCGGCCGACGACGGTTTCGGCATCGTGGAGAGGAGGGCGGCATGAAGATCTTCCTGTCCAGCGACATGGAGGGCACGGCCGGGGTCGTCGACTGGGCGCAGTGCGTTGGTGACGGGCCGGAGGCGGCCGCCGGGCGGCGGCTGCTGCTGGCCGAGGTCAACGCGGCCATCGAGGGGGCGATCGAGGGCGGCGCGACGGAGATCGTGGTCAACGACTCGCACGCGACCATGCGTAACCTGCCGGCTGACGAGCTGGCCGGGGAGGCGTCCTACATCTCCGGCAGCCATAAGCCGCTGTACATGATGCAGGGCCTGGACGAGAGCTTCGACGCGGTCCTGTTCGTCTCCTACCACGGCTCGATCGGCGCGCCGGCCGGGCTGTCGCACACCTATAACCCGCGGGCCGTGCTGGAGGTGACGCTCAACGGCACCGTGACCGGCGAGGCCGGCATCAACGCCCTGGTGGCGGCGCACTACGGGGTGCCGGTGGTGCTGGTCACCGGAGACCGGTGCGCCTGCGAGGAGACGGCCGAGCTGATCCCCGGCGTGCACAGCGCCATCGTCAAGGAGCACGTCAGCCGCCTGGCCGCGCACAGCCTGCACCCGGCCCGCGCCTGCGCGCTGATCCGGGACCGGGCGCAGGCCGCGGTCAGCGCGGCCGCCGGGGCGCAGCCGCCGCCGCTGGCTCCGGGGGTCCTGGAGGTGCTCGTGCGCACGACTGACATCGCCGAGGCGGCCAGCTGGGTCCGCGGCATCGAGCGGGCAGGCCCGCGGCAGCTGCGTATCGAGGGCGAGGACCTGCTGGCCAGCTACCGCGCCTTCTGCGCGGCGATCCTGCTCACTCGCTCGGTTGCGGAGGCGGTATGACATCCGGCCGGATCGCGGTCGTCACCGGCGCCGCGGGCGGGATCGGCTCGGCGACCTGCCGGCGGCTCACCGCTGACGGCTTCACGGTCGCCTGCCTGGACCTGCGCCGCTCCGACGCTGAGCGGGTGGCGTCGGGCCTGCCCGGCGCCCGCGGGTACGGCGTCGACGTGCGGGATCCGGCGTCGGTGCACGCCGCGGGCGAGCAGATCCGCGCGGAGCTTGGCCCGCCGTGGCTGCTGGTGAACGCCGCCGGGGTGTTCAGCATCCAGCGGGTCCCCGACCTGGGGGAGGCCGAATGGGACCGGCTCATCGACACCAACCTCAAGGGCCCGTTCCTGACCTGCCGGGAGTTCCTGCCGTCGATGATCGCGGCCGGAGCTGGCTGCATCGTCAACGTCGCCTCCACGGCCGGGGTGCGCGGCGGCCGGAGCCGCGCGGCCTACTGCGCGTCCAAGGGTGGCCTGGTGCAGCTGACCAGGAGCCTGGCGGTAGATCATGGGCCCGACGGGGTGCGGGTCAACTGCCTGTGCCCCGGCCTGGTCGACACCGAGATGGCTGACTGGATCACCAGCGATGAGGAGGCACTGGAGCGGTGGGCGTCTACCATCCCGGCCCGCCGTATCGGCACCGCGCAGGAGATTGCCGACGGCGTGGCCTACCTGGCCTCCGACGGCGCCAGCTACTTGCAGGGCGCGGTCCTGATGGCCGACGGCGGCGTCACGGCCTGAGTACCGGATCGGGCGACGTCGGGCACTGCGGGAGCCGGCCATGACCGAGCTGGGCGCGACCGAGCCTGGCGCCGCGCCGCGGGACGGCGGGCGGCGGGCGCCCCGGCTGGTGGACATCGCCCAGGCCGCCGGGGTGCATGTCTCGACGGTGTCGCGGGTGCTGAACGGTGATCCGGCGCTGTCGATCCGGCCCGAGACCTACCAGCGGATTCTCGACACGGCCCGCGCGCAGGGTTACCGGCCCAACGCGCTGGCCCGGGCGCTCAAGCGCCGCCGGACCGGGGCGTTCGCCCTGGTGGTCCCGCTGCTGCGCAACCCGATCTGGGTCCGGCTGCAAAGCGGGGCGCTGCAGCGAGCCCGCGAGCGCGGCTACGTGGTCATGATCATGGAGGAGCCGACCGACGACCCGCGGCCGCCCGACGACTACCGTTACCTGGTTGAGGAGAGCCGCGTCGACGGACTGCTGCTAGCTACCGCGCTGCGGGTGCCTGATCACCAGCCGGGGGTGCGGGCCATCCCGCACGTCTACGTGAACCGCCGCGGCCCGGACCGGGGCAATGACGTGGTGATGGACGAGGCGGGCGCGATGCGGCTGTTCATCGAGCACCTGGCCGGGCTCGGCCACCGCAGCGTCGCCCTGGTCGACGGCCCGCTGGAAGTGGACACCGTGTACCGGCGGGTGACCGCAGCCCGGCGGCTGTGCTCGGCCCGGGGAATCAGCCTGACCATCCGGCATGCCGCGGCCACCGAGGATGGCGGCTGGGAGGCGGCCCAGCGCATGCTGGCCCGCGACCCGCGGCCGACGGCGTGCGGAGTGGGCAGCATCAATCAGCTGTTCGGCCTGCTCGGCGCGCTGCGCACGGCGGGCGTCGACGTGCCGGGCGAGATGTCGGTGGTGAGCTTCGACGAGGACGAGTGCCTGGCCTTCCTCGACGTGCCGATCACCAGCGTGTGCATGCCGCTGGCCGAGCTGGGCACGGCGGCCGTGGATGCCCTGATCGCGCGGATCGAGGGCGAGCCCGCCGCCGACGTGCTGATCCGGGAGCCCATGGGCCTGCAGGCGCGGGCCTCGACGGCCGCGCCGCCCGGCTGGGCCGCGGCTGACGCCGCGCCCCGGCGCACCCGGCGCCGAGAGCAGAATTCAGGTCATCAGCCGCATGGAGGGCAAGATGAGTGATCCGCAGGTCCTGTCGTTCCGGCCCGACGCCGGCCAGTACGCGTGGACGTTCGGCGGCGTCCCGCCGGTCGCCCGGATCAGGCCGGGCACGATCCTGGAGCTGTGGACCGAGGACTGCTTCGCCGGCCGGGTCCGCGGCCCGGGCGACCTGGTCTCTGAGGTCTGCCAGTTCCCGTTCCTGAACCCGCAGACGGGCCCGTTCTACGTCGAGGGCGCCGAGCCGGGGGACACCCTGGCCGTGCACTTCATCTCGCTGGAGCCCGCCCGGGACTGGGCCGCGTCCACGACCGTGCCGTTGTTCGGGGCACTGACCTCCACGCACCTGACCGCGACCCTGCAAGACCCGCTGCCCGAGGTGGTGTGGATCTGGGAGCTGGACCGCGCACGGGGAACCTGCCAGTTCTCGGCGCGCGACAGCGACTTCACCGCCGAGCTGCCGCTCAACCCGATGCACGGCACCGTCGGCGTGGCGCCCGCCAACCTGGAGGTGCGCTCGGCCCTGGTCCCGGACGCGTTCGGCGGCAACATGGACACCCCCGAGATGCGCGCGGGCGTTACCTGCTACCTGGGCGTCAACGTCGAGGGCGCGCTGATGTCGGTCGGCGACGGGCACGCCCGCCAGGGCGAGGGCGAGACCTGCGGGGTCGCCGTCGAGTGCGCGATGAACACCGTGCTGGCCGTTGACCTGCTCAAGGAGGTGGCCACCCCGTGGCCGCGGCTGGAGTCCGACACGCACATCATGTCGACCGGGTCGGCCCGGCCGCTGGAGGACGCCTTCCGGATCGCCCAGCTCGACCTGGTCCAGTGGGTCGCCGCGGACACCGGCCTGTCCCTGCTGGACGCCTACCAGTTCATCACCCAGGCGGTGCAGGCGCCCCTGGCCAACGTCTGCGACACCAACTACACCTCGGTCGCCATGCTGCGCAAGGAATGGCTACCCGGCAGCCCGGGGGCCGGCGGCCTCGGCGCGACCACCCGCGGCATGCATGGCCACCTGCGCGATGTGGCCCGCGGCTACCTGGGCCGCTGATACCGCAGCAACCAATGTGGCCAGAGGGGCAGGTGATTTCCTGTGGCGCGGGTCCGGCTGCGGTTCTAGCGCCGGTTCAGCTGGTTCCGGCGCCCGGGCAACGGCATGGCCGGGCCGGAGCTGCCGCTGGGACGGCAGGAGATGCCCACCCACGTGGTTGGGGCATCCTGATGGCTCCGCTGGAAAGACAGCGGAGGCCCGGTGACGACGTTACGAGCGGGCTAGAGGGTCAGGCGGGGCTTAGCTGGGATCGGCAGGGCTCAGCTGGGGTCAGGCGGGGCTGGCCGGGCTGGCTAGGAAGTCGCCGATCACGGCCAGCAGCATCGCGCTGCGCATCGCGCTGTTCTTGAGCTCGTCGTGGCGGCTGCGCCGCGGTAGCCGTCCCCGGCGGGCCGCGGGCGCCCGGCTGGTCTGGACCAGGAGGCACATGCCCGTCCCGGTGAGGGCCCAGCCGGCCGCGGTAAGGTCCAGGCCCGCGATCCCCTCGGTCAGCACCTCGCGGATCTCGGCCAGCTCGGCGGCCATGTGCTCTCGCAGCTGACGGCGGCGTTCCGCGGCGCTGGCGTCGGGGGCGGCGGGCAGCCGCAGGTCCGCGTAGGCCTCGGTCAGGTCGACCAGCGACAGTTCCCGCCCGACCACCACCGGCCCCGCTGCCTCCGCGCCGGAGGCGGTCGCGCTCGCGCCGGCCGTGCCGCCTGCCCCACCCGCGCCGCCTGCGCCCGCGCCGGCCGGGCGGTTCGCGGCAGCGGCCTTGATGAGCGCCTCGCCGACCTGGCTGGCGATCAGCATCGTCATGTTCTGGCCGGCGATCGTGGCCGTCTTCTGGCCCACGATCGTGGCGATCGTGCCCGGCGCCGTCCGCTCACCTTCCAGCCCCGGATAGAGCAGGCCGGCGACCGTGAGCACGGCCCAGCCCAGCTGTTCAGGATCGGCGCCCGGCAACTGGCTCAGCAGCCACTGCGTCACATCGGCGCTGCTGGTCAGCGGCTCGCCTGCGGCGGCCAGGTACCGGTCGAACCGTTCCCCGAGCGACTCGCGCAGGGCCACGATCCGGGGCGCGGGTTCGATCGCCATATCTTCACGGTAGCGTGCCGGTTTCGCCCCCCAGCTAGCCCGGGGCGCGGCCCTGGATTCCGGCCGGCTCGCCGGACGCGAGCGGTGGCCCGGAATGGCTGAACCGCCGCAGCGCCTCGGCCAGTTCCTCCAGGGCCGGCAGCGCCTGCGTGAGCACCGCCTGATGGTGCGCGGTCAGCAGGTCCATGCACTGGGAGACGGCCGCGGCGCGCTGGGACTTGACCCGCTGGTCGATCTGACGGCCTTCCGGGGTGGCCGCGACCGAGGCACTGCGCAGATCCGCGGGATCCGGAATCCGGTCGATCAGGCCCATCGCCTGCAGCTTGCTGACGACGCGCGACAGCATCGTCGGGTTCAGCCCTTCCAGGTCGGCCAGCTCGCCCAGGCTCAGCGGGCCGCGCACCACGATGAGGCCGAGCACCGAGGCCTGCGAGGGGGTGAGGCCCGCGTCCGTCGAGGAGGCGTTGAGCTGACGGGCGAGCTTGCTGATGACCCGGCGCAGCCGGATGACGCCGTCCTCATCCATGGCTTCTCCTTCGCTGCTGAACAGGCGAACCAAGGGTAGTTGCCTGTCGGCAAGCAGTGTAGTGTCGGGGCGTGGTGGCTGAACAAAGGGTGACAGGTGCCGATCACGGAGCCGAGATCCCCGCCGCCGCGACGCCGGTGCCCGGGCGGTTCGTCGTGTTCGCCATCGTGTCCCTGGCCCTGCTGATGGCCTCCGTTGATCAGACCATTGTGGCGACAGCGCTCCCCGCACTCCAGCATGATCTGCACGCCCAGGTCAACTGGAGCAGCTGGACGATCACCATCTACGCGCTGGGCCAGATCCTGGTCATGCCCGTGGCGGGGAAGATCGGCGATCAGTACGGGCGGAAGCGGATCTTCCTCGGTGCCGCGGTGCTGTTCACGACGGCCTCCCTGTGCTGCGGCTTCGCCAACGACATCTACCTGCTCATCGTGCTGCGAGGCTGTCAGGCCATCGGCGGGGGCGCCTTCATGCCCTCGGCCACGGGCATCGTGGCCCAGATATTCGGCCGGGACCGCGACCGGGCCGTGGGCCTGTTCTCCAGTATCTTCCCGATCGGCGGGATCATCGGCCCCATCCTGGGCGGGGTGTTCGTGACCTACTGGTCCTGGCGCGGGATCTTCCTGGTCAACGTCCCGATCGGGGTGGCCCTGGTCGCGCTGGGCGCGGTGTTCATACCGGTCAGTGCCCGGGCGGGGGGCCAGCGCCTCGATGTCCGCGGAGTGCTCCTGCTCGGCGTGACGCTGCTGTCGGCCATGTTCGGGATCGCCTATCTGGGGGGCGGGGCCAGTTCTCCCGCGGCGCCCGCCTTCCTCGTTCCGGAGGCCGTCGCGGTCGTCGGCCTGATCTTGTTCGTCCGGCACTCGGCGCGGGCCCCGTCGCCCTTCATCTCGATCAGGTTCCTGGCCGGACGCGGATTCGGCGTCATGAACCTGCTCAACTTCCTGTTCGGCGCGGCGGCGCTCGGCTTCGGCGCCCTCATCCCGTTGTACGCGCAGGACCGCTACGGGCTGGCCACGCTCGCGGCCGGGACGCTGCTGAGCGCCCGCGCGGTCGGGATGATCGCGACCGCCGGCCTGGCGGTGCTCCTGCTGCGCCGGACGGGCTACCGATGGCCGATGGCGGTGGGGTTCACCCTCACCGCCGCGGGCCTGGTCGCCACGGCGAGCAGCCCCGCCGGGCTGCCGCCGTATACCTGGCTGGCGCTGGCCGCGGGGGTCTGCGGCATCGGCATGGGCATCTCCACCCCTGCCTCTAATAACGCGACGTTGCAGCTGGCCCCGGATCAGGCCGCCGCGGTCGCCGGACTGCGCGGCATGTTCCGGCAGTCGGGCTCCATCACCGCGGTAGCGATCACCGCGGCCATCGCGGCCCGGAGCGCCGATCCCGGGATAGCGCAGGCGCACGTCTTCCTGGTCTTCGCCGGGATCCTGCTCTGCGCGCTGCCGCTGATCTTGCTGGTGCCCGAGCATCGCGGCCGCTGGTAGGCGCGGCCCCGCACTGCGAGCGGCGATTGGTCATTGCTTTGCTCCGTGCTGGGCACAGTATCCAGCGAAACCTCAGCTTCTCGTCAGGATCGTGAAGCTAACTGGGATAACCGGGGCGGCCCGACCCCGTCGGCCGGCCTGCCAGCTGGCCACGGCCGAGCGCGGAATGGGTGATTCGATGCGGGAAGACAGCGGCTACGGCCAGCCCGAGTCCGGCCGCCAGCCAGGCGGGTACGGCCAGCGTCCCGGCTACGGGCCGGGCGCCTACCAGCCGGGCGAGTACGGGGTGCCGGAGCCGGGCGGTTACGAGCCGGGCGGCTACGGCCCCGGCGGCCAGGAGTCCGGCTACGGACCCGGCGGCTACCGGCCGGGCGGCTACGGGCCCGGGGGATACGGGCCGGGCGGGCACGGGCCGCCCCCCAGGCGCCGGGGACTGGCCAGCCTGCTGACGCACGTCATCGTCGCGGTGCTGGCGGCCAGCCTGGCGGCGGCGCTCGTGGTGGCCCTCTATCACCCGGCGTCCGGCGGCTCCAGCTCCAGCGGCTCGGGTCCCGGCGTCTCGCTGCCCGGTGGCGCCGCGGTGCCGACGCCGGCCGCCTCGCCACCTGGCGGCGGGTCGCCCGCGGCCGGCTCCCGGGACATCGTGACCAAGGTCAAGCCGGGCCTGGTGACCATCAACACCACGCTCCAGTACGCCGGCGAGGCGGCCGCCGGAACCGGCATGGTCATTAACGCCGACGGCCTGGTGCTAACCAACAACCACGTCATCGATGGCTCCACCAAGATCACCGCGACCGTGCTGGCGACGGGCAGGACCTACCCGGCCAGGGTGGTCGGATACGACAAGACCGGTGACATCGCCCTGATCCAGCTGCAGCACGCCGCCGGGCTGAAGACGGTGCCCATCGGCAGCTCCGCGTCGGTCAGAACCGGGGACTCGGTCGTGGCGCTGGGGAACGCCCAGGGCCAGGGCAGCATCGTCCCGGCGGCCGGCGCGGTCACCGCCCTGAACAAGACCATCACCGCCAGTGACCAGGGCAGCTCGGCAGGCTCGGAGACCCTGCACGGCATGATCGAGACGAACGCGAGCGTCGTGTCGGGCGACTCCGGCGGCCCGCTGGTGAGCTCCGCCGGCGGCGTCATCGGCATGGACACCGCGGGCAGCGACGTCAGTACCCAGCAGCAGGCATCGGCCGGCTTCGCGATTCCGATCAATACGGCGCTGTCGGTGGCCCGGCAGATCGCGGCGGGCCACGCCAGCTCGACCATCGTGGTCGGCTACCCGCCGTTCGTCGGCATCTTCCTCGGCTCGGGATCCAGCCCCAGCCCGCAGGTGCAGGCCCAGCAGCAGGCGCAGCAGAGCGGTTCCGGCGGGTTGGGCGGTTCCGGCGGGTTGGGCGGCTCCGGGGACAACCCGAGCTGCTACTCGACCAACGTCGGCCTGCCCGTGCCGTCGACCATCGCCCCGGTCAGCTCCGGCACCCTGGTCGACGGGACAATCTGCGACAGCGCGGCCGCCAGCGCCGGCCTGACCGGCGGAGCGGTCATCACGGCGGTGAACGGGCGGGCGGTCGGATCCCCAGCCAGCCTGACCAGCATCCTGGCCCGGTTCCATCCCGGTGATACGGTCTCCGTCAGGTGGGTGAGCCCGTCCGGGCAGCGGGCGACCAGCAGCCTGCGCCTGACCGCCGGCCCGCCGCAATGACGCAGGTCCGCGATGACGCACTGTCGGCAAGAGCGCGCTGACGCAAGAGCAGACCCCCCGCCAGCCCAGTCCTGACGAGGGGCCTGCCGTCTGCGTGCCGGGCTCAGTCGCCGGCTGAGCCGACCGGCGGCGGGTGAGAGCCACGCCAGGAGGATGCTATCCGGACTTGCCGGGCCCGGGTGCAGATCGCCGCAGACCGGGACAGCCGCCGCGATAGTGCCGGTGACCCGGCGAGAGTACCCACAGCCCGACCTTCCTGGCTATCGGGTTCCGTGCCGCTGGATGAACGCGAGAACGGCCTGGTTGAACTGGGCAGGGTGCTCCCACAGGCAGGCGTGCCCGCCCGGCGTGGTGGCGAACTCCGACCCGGCTATCCCCTCCTGCAGCCGCCGGGACAGCGAGACGGGGATCAGGATGTCCTCCTCGCCGGCCAGCACCAGGGCGGGCGTGGTGATCTGGCCCAGGCGGGCGGTCGTGTCGTGCTGCTGGATCACTGCCAGCTGGGCCAGGTAGGCGTGCACCGGCATGTCCAGGTAGCGCATGGCCTGCTCGAACTGGGCGAGCTCGGCCTCCCGCTGCTCGAAGAACGGGACGGTGAACGCCCAGAGGGTCACGTCCCGCATGATGAACGGCACGCCCAGCACCGGGGCCAGGTCGGCCCACATCGCGAACATGCGCGAGCAGAACGGGCCGGGCGCCGCGTAGGTACAGCCGAACGTGGCCGACCGCAGATCCGACCCGTAGGCCAGGGCGTACTCCTGGGCGATCATGCCGCCCATGGAGACGCCCATCAGGTGGAAGCCCGTGATGCGGAGGCCGTCGACCAGCGCCTTGGCGTCGTCGGCGAGCATCCGGGCCGAGTAGGGCCCGGCGGGCTTCGAGCTGGCGCCGATGCCCCGGTTGTCGAAGCGGAGCACCTGGTAGCCGGCCCTGAGGAAGTCCTCCATCTGGGCGGCCCAGGTCTCCAGGTCGTCGGCCAGGCCGTTGATCAGGACGATCGTCTCGTCCCCGGCGCCCTCGAGCCGGTAGTGGAGGTCGACGCCGTTAATCGTGGCCACGGGCATGAAGGTCTCCTTCGGTGCGCAGGCGGATGCGCGCGTGCAGCTCCCTGAGCAGGTCCTCGGTCAGGGAGAAGTGCTGTGCCGCCACGCTGGCGGCGGTATCGGCTTCCCCGGCGATCACCGCATGTGCCAGCTCGGGGTGCTGGTGAACCGCGCGGCGGCGGACCTCCGCGGAGTACGGCTCGGCGTCGAACCCGAAGCTCACCTCGCGCCGGATGCGCGCGCTGAGCTCGACGAGCCGGCCGTTATGCGTCGCCTGCGCGATGGCCTGGTGGACGGCCCCGTCGGCCAGCCGGGATTCCTCCCGGCTGGCCGCGCGGTCGTAGGCGGCCACCGTGGCCCGGATCGCCGCGATGTCGCCCTCGTCGCGCCGCTCCGCTGCTATCCGGGCGATCTGCTGCTCGACGAGCTGCCGGAAGTCCAGGATCTCGGTCAGTTCTGCCCAGGCCGGCAGCAGCGTGCGGCGGATCATCTCGTCGGCCTGGTCGCCCTGCCCGGTCTGCACGAACGTGCCGCCGCCGCGGCCGCGCCGGGTGGTGACGTAGCCTGCGGCGTGCAGTCGCTGCAGGGCCTCCCGCACGGTCGTGCGGCTGACCTCCAGCGTGGCCGCGAGCTCCCGCTCGGACGGCAGCTGCTGACCGGGCACGAACTCGCCGAGGGCGATCGCGGTCACGAACCGCTCCGCGATCCGCTCGCCGGCGGTCCGCAGCGTCAGCGGGGCCAGCAGCGGGCCGAAAGGGTCATCCGCTAGCGGGGCCGGGCCGGTCATGGGCGGCCCGGCCGATGGACGGCGCCATGGTCGCGGCTAGGCACCCGGCCCCCCAGATTTACCTGGCCTAAAGGACTGTTCTTCAGACATTTAAGCCGGGGGGCCGCCGGCTCGTCAAGAGGGCCCGGTCAGCAGGGCCCGTCGTTGTTCCAGGCTCCCGAGGCGCCGCCGGGAACCTCGTCGTAGTTCCACTGGCTGGCGGTCCAGTTGTCGCCGCGGTAGGACACGACGTTGCCCGAGACGTAGGCGTCGTTCGCGACCCAGGCCGCGGCGCAGCTTCCGCCGCCGCCCGTGGGCGACGGACTCGGCGTCGGCGTCGGGGTCGGGGTCGGGGTCGGGGTGGGAGTCGGTGCGGGAGAGGTCGGGGTCGGAGTAGGCGCGGGGGTGGGCGGGGTAGTGGCCGAGGTGTTATTCGCGAACGCCACCGTCTCGGCGGTGAAGTCGTACGGGTTCTGGCTGACGCTGCTGCACTCACTGGACAGCGAGCCGTTGTTACCGACCGGGTTGCACTGCCGGTCCCGGTTGAGTGACCAGAACGTGAAGCGGCTCATGCCGTTGGCCTCGGCGAAGTTCAGCACCGTCTGGAAGTCGCTCTGGTAGAAGTACTCGGCCGAGTCGGTCCGCCCGTTCATCCCGGAGAAGCCCTCGTGGGCGTAGGCCTGTGAGCTGGACCAGCCGAACGTGCTCATCAGCTGGGAGTGAAAGTCCTGCAGCGCGGTGACCTGGGAAGATCCTCCACTGAAGCCGCCGTCGAACGGCATGATGGTGTAGTCGTCCGGGGTGAAGCCCAGGCTCCTGGCCACATCGAGCAGCAGGCCCCCGAAGTAGTTCGCGCCGGTCGTCGTGGACGGCATCGTGATCGAGATGAACAGGCCGGGGTTGTCCCGCTGGAGGATCTGGGCGGCGCCGAGCTCGTTAGCGATGGCCGCCGAGTTCTCGATCTCCGGCTCCTCCAGGTCGAAGTCCATCGCGTGCAGGCCGTACTTGGTGATCACCTGCTGGTACGCGGCCGCCGTGGCCGCGGCGGAGCCGCAGACCTAGCCGAGCTTGGTGCCGTTGTAGCCGCCGATCGAGACGGTGACATCACCGCCGGCCGCCCGGACCTGGTTGATCACCCCGCTGACCTGGGTGTCCGAGAACACCGGGTCGGTGCCGTCCCAGGACGGATCGCACGAGCCGTTGCCGGCCAGGATGAAGGCCATGTCGAACGCCTTCTGCCCGGTCGCCGCCATGACCTGGCTCAGGTCCGGGGCAGTGGAGTCCAGGGTGCTGTAGTACGGCGCCGACTCATACCAGTTGACGGAGAGCGCGGACGCGCCGGCCGCGGTCCGGGCGGCCGACGGGGCGTGGGCCGACGCGGCGGAGGCGGCGGAGGCGGCGGAGACGAGCATGACGGCCGTCACGCCGCCGCCCAGCAGCACGGCCGCGGCGGCGGCCGACGCCCGTCCCGGCAGGCCTGGCCACGTCGGACGACGCGACTGGTAACGCGGGAATGGGGGCACGGATCCTCCTAGGCGGGGGCAGGAGCCCAGCTGGCCGGTCACATTACTAATAGGAAACTTTCCTATTAGTAATGTGACATTATGCCCTTGCCTGAGGATGGTCAATCGGAATGCCGAACCCGGCTGGTTACGGTTCTGTCAGCAGCTGGCTGACGGTCGCACATAATGGCCGCCAGCTGCTGACAGCCTTCGGGAAGGCCGGCCCCACGACCGGCCCGGCCCGGCCGGGCAGCCGGCCGAGGCGTGATCCGAACGCGCGAGACGATGAGGAGTGCCGCCCATGGCCGTTCTGGATGCCTTCCTGCTCACCGGCCGGGTGGCCGTGGTGACCGGCGCGAACCGGGGGATCGGCCACGCCCTCGCCCTGGCCCTGGCCGAGGCCGGGGCTGACCTGGCGCTCCTGGTGCGGCGGCCCGACGCCGCGCAGCCGCTGGTCGAGCAGGTGCGGGCGCTCGGGGTCCGGGCCGAGGCGTTCGCGGCGGACGTCGTCAGCAGGCAGGCCGTGAGCCGCGCCGCGGACGAGGTGCAGGCCGCCCTGGGGACGCCCGCCATCCTGGTCAACAACGCCGGCGCCTGCGTCCACCGCCCGGCGCTGGAGGTGACGCCGGAGGAATGGCAGCAGGTGATCGACGTCAATGTCACCGGCGTCTGGAACTGCTGCCAGGCGTTCGGCGCCCAGATGGCCGCGGCGGGCGCTGGCTCGATCGTCAATATTGGCTCGATCTCGTCGATCATCGTCAACCGGCCGCAATGGCAGCCCGCCTATAACGCCTCGAAGGCCGCCGTTCATCAGCTGACCAAGTCACTGGCCGCGGAGTGGGCGCCGCTGGGAATCCGGGTGAACGCGCTGGCTCCCGGTTACGTCAAGACCGAGATGGCCCCGGTGGACGAGCCACGGTTCCGCCAGCGCTGGATCGATGATGTCCCGATGCAGCGCTACGCCACGCCGCAGGAACTCGGCCCGAGCGTGGTCTACCTGGCCAGCGACGCGTCCTCGTTCATGACCGGCTCGGTCCTGGTCATCGACGGCGGCTACACGATCGTCTAGGGCCGCTGCGGCGGGGCAGGGCAGCCAGAGGGCATCATGGGCGGGTGCCGAAGGACGGGCGGCCGGTAAGCTGGGGAAGCACCCGGCAGGCGTCGCGGACCCAGGCGCACAGCAGCGGCCTGGAGTCACGCGGGTCGATCAGGTCCTGGACACCGAACCGCTCGGCCGTCCGGAACGGCGAGCCGACGGCGGCCAGCTCGCGGCGGATCCGCTCGACCTCAGCCGCCGGGTCGCCGGCCCGCTGCAGCTCCGCGCGGAACGCCGCCTCGATGCCGCCCTGGACCGGCAGCGAGCCCCAGTCCCCCGATGGCCAGGCCCAGCTCCGGCCGGCCCGGTGCCGGTTGACGATCCCCGCGCCGCCCACTCCGTAGACCCGGCGCAGGATCAGCTCGGCTTGCGGAACCCTGGCCTGGTAGATGGCCGCGATGGCGCGGGCGCCGTGCCGGATCGTGCCGCGCTCCTCGGCGACCCGGCCGACGGTCATGCCGCCCTGGTCGGTGAGGCTGACGATCGGCAGGTGAAAGGTCTCGCAGAGGTCGACCAGGCGGGTCATGGCCTGCGCGCCCGCGGCCGACATGGTGGTGCCCTGGTAGGGGTCGGTGGCCAGCACGCCCACGGGATGACCGCCGAGGCGGGCCAGCGCCGTGACCGTGCCGCCGCCGTACTCGGCGTAGGTGAAGACCGAGTCGCGGTCGAAGACCGCCGCCAGGATCGGCCCGATCCGGTACGGCTGGCGGCTCTGCCGCGGCACGGCGCTGAGCAGGGATTCCTCGCGCCGGTCCGCGGGATCGCCGGCCGCCCGGACCGGAGGGACCTCGTGGACGCTGCCCGGCAGGTAGGACAGAAAGGCGCGGATGACGCCGAAGGCGTCGGCCTCGGTGCCGACGAACCGCTCGATCGCGCCGTTGCGCCGGTGCACGGCCACGCCGCCGAGCTCCTCCTTGGTGAGGTCCTCACCGGTGCCGGCGCGCACGACGGGCGGCCCGGCGGTGAAGAGCTGGCCGATGCCCGTGGCCATGACGGCGAGGTGCGACATGACCAGGCGCGCCGCCCCCAGGCCCACCGTGGGGCCGAGGCATGCCGCCACCACGGGCACCAGGGACAGGTTGTCCACCACGGTGTCCCAGGCCGGGTTGACCGGCACGTAGGTCGAGCCAGCGTCCCGGATCATCTTCACGCTGCCGCCGCCGCTCGCGCCGTCCAGCAGCCGCACCACCGGCAGGCACAGCTCGCTGGCGTACTGCTCGGAGTAGACCTGCTTGGCGTGGATGGCCGCGTCGCCGGACCCGCCTCGCACCGTGAAGTCGTCGGCGCCGATCAGCACCGTGCGCCCGTCGATGCGCGCCGTGCCCGCGACGAAATTGGCCGGCTGAAGGGAGGCCAGGCGGCCGTCGGCGTCGTAGTCCCCGAAACCGGTCAGGGCGCCGATCTCGGCGAAGCTGCCCGGATCGGCCAGCGCCGCGATGCGCTCCCGCACGGTGAGCCGCCCGGTGGCGTGCTGGCGCGCCACCTTCTCCGGGCCGCCCATGGCCTGCGCCAGCTCCCGCCGGCGGCCGATCTCCGCGACCTCCGGCGCCCAGCCCGCGTCGCCCGGTTCCGCGTCCGCTGCTCCCGCGTCATCAGGCCCGCTCACTAGCATCTCCCTCAAGGTCGTGGCGGCAAAGCCGCCAGTCCTCCGCATCCCGCACCTTACGCAGCACGGGTCCAGATGTCCGGCGCCCCAGCCGGTATTCCCCGCCTGCGGCGATTAGGATGCGGGATGCCGCAACCCAGGAGGCCGTCATGCCGTTGTCCCGCGTTGAGTCGGTCCAGACCCCCGACGGGCCGTTCGACCTCACCGTGTGGCTGCCCGGGGCCGGTACCGGGCCCGGGCTCCTGCTGATCCAGGAGATCTACGGCGTCAGTGCCTACATCCGGGCCGTCGCCGAGGACCTGGCCGCCCTGGGCTACGTGGTCGCCGCGCCCGACCTGTTCTGGCGGCTCCAGCGCAACTACCAGGCTGAGCACACCGATGAGGGCCTCACGCAGTCGCTGGCCCTGGCCTCGCGATTCGACGCCGAGCTGGGCCTGGCCGATGCGGCGGCCGCGCTCGAGCACCTGCGCGTGCTGCCCGAGGTGGATGGCGGCGTGGGCATCATCGGCTTCTGCTTCGGCGGTTCGATCGCCTACTTCCTGGCCGGGCAGGGCGAGCTCGATGCCGTGCTCTCCTTCTACGGCTCAGAGGTGCCGGGCCACCTGGACGTGCTGGAGCGGATCACCAGCCCGGTGCAGTTCCACTTCGGCGGGAACGACCCGTACATCCCCCGCGATCAGGTCGCCGTCGTGGAGCGCGCGGTGGCCGGCCGGGCGAACGCCGAGATTCACGTCGAGGAGGACGCCGGGCACGCCTTCCACAACCGGAAGGCCCCGATGTTCTTTACGCCGGAGCCGGCCGCCCGGGCCTGGCGGCGCGCCGAGGAGTTCCTCCGGCGCCACCTGCCTGTCCGCGAGAAGGCCTCGCCTGCCTCCTGAGCGGGGACTGGCCCCGGCGCCCGTTATCAGTCGGGTTTCCTAGCCCAGGGCGAGCGTGGCCGGGGCGTAGAGCTGGTCCCGCGCACCGGGCAGCGCCCGGCCGCGGTGCACCATGAGCGGGGTCGGGCTCGCGGGGATCAGGCCCCGTTCCCCGGCCCAGGCCGACAGGCTCGGGCTCCGCGCGGGCAGGTCGACGCGGACCGGGGCCGCCTGGCCGGCCGCCAGCGCCTGTACCAGCGCCCGGGCAGCCGCGTCATCCCGGGCGACTACCGGGCCGATGGTGAGTACCCCGTCGGTGCGCCAGGCAGCCGCGTGGCCGACCAGGCCGCGCCGATCCTCCGCGACGACAACCTGGTCCGCGGCCACGCCCAGCGCCGCCAGGACTGCCGACCGGTCCGCTCCGAACACGGCCCGGTCCAGCTGCAGGACCGCGCTGCGATCGGCCGGGCCGGGCGGCCGCACCGACGGGCCCGCCAGCGCGGTATCGGGCTGGTAGGCACCGACGTGCTTGACGATGGCGCCGGCGGTGCGGAAATCCAGCCGCTCGTACAGCGGGCGGCCCAGCGGCGTCGCGTACAGGAAGACCACCCGGCCCGGCAGCTGGCCCAGCGCGTGCTCCATCAGCGCGCGCCCCAGCCCGCGCCGGCCGTGCCGCGTGGCCACCAGCAGCATGCCGATCACCGCCAGGTCCGTCCCGAAGCGAGTCACGATCACCGTCCCGGCCAGCCCGCCGCCGGAGTCGTCAATGCCCAGGCCGTCGCCGACCTCCAGCATCACCCGCCAGGTGTCCGGCCCGTGCGACCAGCCGCGATCGCGGGCGAGTTCCGCGCAGGCGGGCACGTCACCGACCGTCAGGGGCCGCACGCCGGGGAACTGGCCCTCGGTTACTGTCGTCACGTAGCCGAGCGTAGGAGGAAGCGGGCAGCGAGTTTCCAGTTCCAGCCCCTCTACGAGCAGATCGCGCGGGCGGAGCCCGACCTGTTCGGCTGATCGCGCCGGCTTCGCCGGCTTCGGCGGCCGGCGGGAAGAAGCCGAGGATTACAGTGGTTGCAACGATGACGTCCCCGCAACATTGCAGCTATGCAATGTTGCACTCGCTGCATTTTTATGGATACACTGACTCCACTATGACCGCCGCATCAGCCACCACCGCTCTCCCGGAGCCGCGTCCCTCGCTCCGTGAGCGCAAGAAGCTGGCTACCCGCCGCGCCCTGCGCCGGGTGACCCTCGACCTCGTCGCCGAGCGAGGTTTTGCCCACGTCACGGTCGAGGACATTGCCGAGGCCGCCGACGTGTCGCCGCGTACCTTCTTCAACTACTTCCCCTCCAAGGAAGCGGCGCTGTTCGGCGCCGATCCCGACCGCACGGAGGCCTTGCGCCAGCGCCTGATCCAGGAGCTGCCTGGCGAGAGCGCCCTGGAGGCGCTGCGCGTCGTCATGGTCGGCGAGGCCCGCGCCCTGATCGAGGAGTTTCACGAGCTCGGCGGGGATCCGGTTGAGTGGCTCCGCCGGATGAAGGCCTCGCACGTCGATCCCCACCTGCGCGCGGCGAGGGCCGCCCAGATGGCGAAGTCCGAGTCCGCCGTGGCCGAGGCGCTGGCCGAGCGACTCGGCACCGATCCCGAGCGCGACCCCTATCCCATGCTGCTGGCCGCCGCGGGGACCGGGGTCATGCGGGCGGCCTTCTCGTTCTGGGGCAGGTCTGGCGGCTCGGTGCCGCTGGACCAGCTCGTGGACGGCGCCTTCCAGGCCCTGGCCCGCGGGCTGCCAGAGAACTGCGAGCTGCGCGGCATCGCCGAGACCACCACGGGCGCGGGCGCGTCTGCCGGCTTGCCGGCCGCCCGCACTCACGACCGTCGAAAGGACCATCACTGATGACCTCGCCCAGCCCTTCCGCCGAGGGGAACTCCGCGGGCAGCAACGCCAGCGCTGCGGCACCTGCCGTGAGCACGAACGGCGCCAGCGGCAGCACCGCGGGTGCCGCCAGCGGCGGTACTGATGGTGCCGCCAGCGGCAACGGGGCGCAGCCTAGCCTGAGCCATCGCGCGATCCTGGTGATCATCGGCGCGCTGATGCTCGGGATGCTGCTCGCGGCGCTCGACCAGACCATCGTGTCCACCGCGCTGCCGACCATCGTCGGCGACCTCAAGGGCGGATCCCACATCGCCTGGGTCATCACCGCCTATCTGCTGGCTACCACCGTGTCGACGCCGCTGTGGGGCAAGCTCGGTGACCAGTACGGCCGGAAGTTCTTCTTCCAGGCCGCGATCGTGATCTTCCTGATCGGCTCGATCCTGTCCGGGCTCAGCCAGTCCATGTTCGAGCTGATCGCGTTCCGCGCGATCCAGGGCCTGGGCGCGGGCGGCCTGATGGTCGGGGCCCAGGCAATCGTCGGCGACATCGTGTCGCCCCGCGAGCGCGGCCGGTACGTGGGCCTGTTCGGTGCCGTGTTCGGGCTGGCCAGCGTCGTCGGGCCGCTGCTCGGCGGCGTGTTCGTCGACAACCTGACCTGGCGCTGGATCTTCTACATCAACGTGCCGATCGGCATCATCGCGCTCATCGTGGTCGCCGTCCAGGTGCCCGGCCATCTGGGCAGGGTGCACCACGTCATCGACTATCTCGGCACCTCAGCGCTCGCGCTGGCCGCGACGTCGTTCATCCTGCTGACCAGCCTGGGCGGCACGACCTACGCCTGGAGCTCAGCGCCGATCTACATCCTGGGCATCTGCGGCGCGGTTCTCGTCGGAATCTTCGTGCTCATCGAGCGCCGGGCCAAGGAGCCGGTGCTGCCCCTGCACCTGTTCAAGCAGCGCGCGTTCTCGGTGACCAGCCTCGTCGGGTTCATCGTCGGGTTCGCCATGTTCGGGGCCATCACCTACCTGCCAGCGTTCTTCCAGGTCGTCAAGGGCGTCTCGCCGACGCTGTCGGGGGTCCAGATCCTGCCGCTGATGGCCGGGCTGCTGATCGTCTCGATCGGCTCGGGGCAGCTCATCTCGAAGACCGGCAAGTACCGGTTCTTCCCGATCGCCGGCTCCGGGGTCATGACCATCGGGCTGTACCTGCTGTCGCTGATGGGCGTGAACACGCCTACCTGGCTGGACTCGCTCTACATGTTCATACTGGGCGCGGGCATTGGCGGCGTGATGCAGGTGCTGGTGATCATCGTGCAGAACGCGGTGCCGCACAGCGAGCTGGGGGTGGCCACCTCCGGAGCGACGTTCTTCCGCTCGATCGGCGGTTCCTTCGGGACGGCGATCTTCGGCGCGATCTTCGCCAACGTGCTCGTCGGTAACCTGTCCAAGCACCTGGCTGGCGCCAGGCTGCCGGCGGGCTTCTCGGCGGCGAACGCGACGCCTGCGCTACTGCACCACCTGCCCCCGCTGATCCACCAGGCTTTCGTGGCCGGCTACGCCGAGTCGATCGGGACCGTGTTCCTGGTCGCGGTGCCGATCGCGTTCCTGGCCTTCCTGGCCAGCTGGCTGATCCCGCAGGTCGAGCTGAAGAGCTGGCCGACGACGGAGTCGGTGCCGGAAGCACCGGGCAACCCCGCCGCGCTTTCCGACCAGCAGGTGCAGGTTCCGTAGCACGCAGGCTGGCGCCGGCGCCGGAGTCGCGAGCTGAGGCTCGCGCCCAGCGCCGGCGCGTTCCTGGCCCCGGGCTCCTCCGGGCAGCGGTCAGCGCGGGCGGCGGGTGAGCTGCCGCAGGTGCTCGCCGAACTCCGGGCCGGGCATCAGTCGAAGAACTCGGCCGGATCCACCTGGCCGGCCTGGTCGTCGGACACCAGGCTGAGCCAGCGCTGGATGACGGCGTCCCGCGCGTCCCGCGCGACCTCCCCGTTGAGCCGCAGCCGGGACAGGCCCCCGTCCGGGTAGATGTCGAGCCGGACCCGGCTCACCTCGCCCGCGCCCCGGATGCGGAATCACTGCTCGGTGTCAGGCAGCAGCGGGGTCCTGGGCCGCAGCAGCGCGCCCGTCCGGTCGTCGGTCAGCTTCGCCCAGCCGGGCGCGTTCCCGACGAACCGTGAGGTGTCGATGACCACATCGTGCAGGAGCCCCGGGGCGGCCAGCTCGACCACCAGCCAGTCATTGCCATCATCGCGGCGGCGGGCGGTTTCCCAGCCATCCGACATCGCGGCGGCCCGGCCGGGGGCCAGCACGTTGGCGGGCGCGGCGAGGTCGACGCGCCCGCCGAGCAGCCGCGGATCCGGGACGACCTCGCCGTGCACGCGGAAGCGGGCCACCCCGCCGTCGGGGTCGATCGTCAGTCGCACATGCGTCGCCAGCCGGGCGGCCGCGCCCGAGGGCGGCGCCGGCGCGGCCAGCAGGTTGGCGCTGTCGCCGTCCAGCTTGGCCCTGTCGATCAGGCTCTCCCAGGGGGCGGCCAGCAACTGGCTGGCGGTCGGGTAGCCGAGCAGCGTCGTGGCCGCCACCGACGCGAACGGCGGGAAGTTGCCGCGAAAGTGCGTGGTGTCGATGATCACGCCGGTCACGACAGCGGCCAGCGCCACGATCACGAAGTCGGTGCCCGGCTCGCGGCGACGGCGCGTCTCCCAGCCGTCGTAGACCTTGCCGCGCGGCCCGAAGGCAGCCGGATCGTGGATGGCCGGGCCGGCCGCGATGAGCGCGTGCGCGTCGCCGTAAAGCTCGTCGCTCGCGTACCTGACCGATCCGCCCAGCGCACGGCTGGCGAGGTCGGGCAGCATCCTGAAGTCCTCAGCCATGCCGGCCTTTCTCGATGGGTTGCCTGACCTCGCGGGCCCGGCCGGCCGCGCCGGGCTGGCCGGCCGCGCCGGGCTGGCTGGTCTCGCCGGGCTGGCTGGTCTCGCGGCCGCGGCTGGCCCGGCGGGCGTCGCGGTCCGGAGGCCTGCGCAGCGGGCGGCCCGCGGTCGAGTCGGGCCGGACGAGCCGGCCGCGCAGCGCCCCTGAGCCCGCACGGCCCAGCGGTAAGACTCCCAGTGGATCACTGCCGAGCTGACGGCAATGCCGGCGACGGTGACCTGCTGCGGGTGCAGCGCGAGCGCGAATACCACCGTGCCGATGGCCAGGGCACCCAGCAGGATCGCCGGCACCGCTCTCCCAACGGCGTCGCTGGGCCATCGCTGCTGTTCCAGCGGCAGTGGCGGCCCACTCATGTCGCTGTCGATCTCCGCTGCGCGGTATCAACGTGTCTTCTGTGGTCTGTGTGGCTCAAATGACCCTGCAGGCTCGCTCAGGGATCAGGGGAGTCGTCGCGGAACTGGGCGCCGAGGCTGGCCGCCTGTCGCTGGGCGGCCGCGGCGTCGTCGGCGAGCACCGTGATGAGGACCGCGTCGCCGGCCAGCTGCTGGGCCACGGCGGTCGGGCTGGCGACGATCGTGCGGCCGCGGATCGGCGGCCCGGCCAGCAGCACGGGTACTCCGCCACCTCCCACGCGCGGGACCCGGGTGAAGCCGTACGCGCCGCGGTCTTCTTCCGCAGCGACCGCCAGGTCCCCGCTGTGACTCACCGACAGCGGCTCCAGCCGGACCAGGGAGCCGCACAGCACTGGAACGTTAGCCAGAAGGTTCATGGAGGTTCCCTCGTCGATCCTGGCATTGGCACCTTGCGGCGAGCGCAGGTTGCCGGACCGTCACCGGGCCAGGTCCCTCAGATCCTCTGGATGATTACAGGATGAGAACATAATTAATGCGCTCACTGCCGTCAACGGATGGCCAACGACCCTCTACGATCGGGCGCATGTCACCGGTCTCCCGTGGTCGCAAGGCAAAGAAGGGCCGCAAGGCAAAAGCCAGCAAGGGCGGGAAGCGCGCCGCTGGCTTTGGGGGCTCGCTGCAACGCAGCACTCATGGCCTGCCGGCCGGTGCGGGGCAGTGGGCCTCCACCGCGCTGGATGCACTGATGGCACCACCGGAGCGCCCGGAATGGTTCGACGCGTCGATTGCGGGCGTTCTTCACCGGGCTGATGTCGTCCTGACGGCGCAGGGGCCTCGGGAGCTCGAACAGGCGGTAGCGGAGCTGGCAGGCGCCGAGGTGTACCGCGCCCTCCATGACGAACGCCGCGGGCTGTGGTTCGACTGGCTGTTCCAGGAACTCGCCGAGGGCGCAGCGGTCAGGGTGCGGGAGGAGTCCCACCGTCAGGATGGTGCGTGGGAGGGGCCGTGGTGGCTGCTGCATGGTCTCACCTCGATCGGCTCGCCCGCCCTGCGGTCCATCGCGCAGGACGCGCTGGCCACGGCGGCCAAGGGGCTGCCGGCCGGCACGGCGGCGGGGCAGCCGGAGTGGCTGGGGCTGCTCCCGCAGATCGCGGCGACTGGTGATGTATGGGAGATGCATGATGCGTACGGCACTCGTTTCGCGGTGATCGCGGGCTTCTGCTATCCCGGCGGTGTAGACGAGTCAGTGTTCCTGTTCGATATCGACGCCTGCGGAGACATCCGCCTCTTCGGCGCTGACGTGTTCGACGATGTCGACCAGGCGGCTGCGGCGTGGCGGGCGGTGCTGGGCGAGGCGGCCGCCGGCGCCCGGCCGAGCCTCGTCGAGACGGCTGAGCGCCTCTACTGCCTTGCCTACCTGGATGCCGGAGAAGAGATCCTCATCGGATCCGAGCCACGGGCGGTGACCGACAACTGGTTCCGGGCGCGTCGGCGTACCCACGACCTGGTCGAGGTGCTGGGCAAGCGGGGGATGCCGCTGCCCGAGACGAAGTCGCTTTTCCAGGGCATCGATACCACGCCGATGGAGGAGGCGTTCACCGGCTGGTACGAACGGCGGCACGGTACCGCACCCGATCCCGAGGTAGTCGGAGCCGTCGCGGAGGAATGGCTGGAGGGGGCGCTGCCGGGTACCTGGCATGCCGCGTCGCCGCACCGGGCTGCGTATCAGCACAGCCTGATCTCTGACTGGATACCGGGCGATCCGGTCACCGTGGCAGCGAGGGCACTGCTGCCCGAATGGGTGCGATGGAACGGGGAGCAGACCGGTCTTCCTGAGCACCTCATTGATCGCGCGGTTGCCGCCGCCGCAGGCGCCGAGCCGCCATCGGACTGCGCGGCAGGGTCACTCTGACCCCGGTGCGTCAGGCCAGGTTGAAGTCTCCGGCGTGACGGTGGCCAGCCATTTCTCGGCTTGGCACGGTGCGCGGAAGCGGAGTACCTGTACTCCCAGTGCGGCGGTCTGGGAGAGCCGGGCGGCGTACTTGCCGCGGTTGTGCACGTATGTGCGGACCGCGTTGGCCAGTACTGATTTCCTGCTGAAGAACGCGCGCTTCCAGCCGAATGCGCCGGCCGGGGCCGGCTCGCGGCCTGTGAGCCTGCGCAGGTTGCGGCGGGTGACGCGGGACACGATGAGCGGGAGCCGGTAGGCGAGCGAGATCACCACGTCGGCGCGGTGCCAGGCCACGTCGGCGACGTGACCGGCACGGCGGCGCCGCCCGGCCGGGTGACGCAAGCGGCCCCGGCCGGTGCTGGCATGCCTGATGGCCGGGGCGTGACCGGAATCGAGGTCCGGCTGTGACCGATAGTCTCAGTACCGCGGCGGTGCCGCCATCGTCGCCGACCAGGCACCTGCTGACGCTGATTGTGGACGCGCTCCAGGTCCTCGAGCCCGCGCCGACGGCTGAGGATGAGGCGGCGTACCTGGCGCTGGTGAGCCGCCGCTGTGGCCTGGTGCTGACTGCCTGCCGCCGGGCGCTGGCCGGGCCGGGACGGCGGCGTGCTGTATGCGGCTCGTGACCTGTACGGCGACGTTTCCAGCCTGCCGGCGACGGGCTACCGGCATGCCGCGCGGGAGACGGTCTCGTCGTGAGCGGCCAGCGGGCACTGGCCGTGGACGTGCGCTGGTCCTGCCGGCCGCGGCCGGCGGCCGCCGAGAGGGCATCGTTCCAGCGGCTGCAAGCGCTCGACGACGCGATTGCCTACCGGCGAGCCAGGGTCGTGGCCTCGTGCCCGGACTGCGATCCCGGCCCAGGCGACCATAAGTGCGACGATCACGCCTGCGACCTGATGCTGATAGCCGGCTACCACCGGGCGGCTCAGGCCGTCGTCGCGGAAATCGAGCACGCGAGACGGTGAGGCTGCCGCCGCCCGAGGCCCGCCCGCAGGAGCCAGCTTTGCCGATGGCTTTACGGAATCAGCGACCGGAGCATCGCGCGAGTCTCGTCATCGGCCGAGTAGATGATCGTGCCGATCATCCCGCGCGTGAGCAGAACCTTATAGACGTTGCGAACGAGCCGCTCGAACTCATGATCCGTCACCGCGTTCCGGCTGCGGAGGTCGGGATCCTTGTTGGCGCTCCGGCCGGCAACCCATCCGCCGTCCCGCCAGACGAGGTCGGGCCCGATGATGACACCATTCCAGTCGTACTCGAATCCCTGTGCCGTGTAGATGCATCCGACCTGCCCGAAGCCGGCCGGATCGGTGGCCCACAGCGCTGACGGTGGCGCGCCGCCAGTCGCGCGTTCGCCGCGCAAGTTCCACGGTCTGGACCAGCCGCCGATGACGACGTCGGGCACCAGCGATCCGTCCGGGCGGGGGTTACTCCACGGCCAGCAGAATCCCGCGGCCATCCGGGCTCCGTACCCGGTCTCAAGCTTGGTGCGGAGCAGGTGTTCCATCTCGTGCGGGGTGTCCGCGACCTGCACGCTGAAGGCGGGATCCCCTTTCCACGGCAGCGGGCCACCGGGAACGAGGCCCAGCAGTCGGCGCACCCAGTCGATGTAGACCTCGCTGCCCCCGCAGCGAAACTGGTCATCCAGGGAAATCTTCTGGACGGCAAGTCCGAGCGCCTTTGCGTGCGCCTCGATGTCCTCGACGGTCCCGAGCTCACCTGAGCGCACGACCTGATGCTCGTCCAGCAGGAACACGGGCACCCGGGCCGCCGACATCAGCTCATCAATCTGAGGTCGGCCGGTCCGGAGCGCGGCCTTCGTATACCGGTTGGCCGACGTCTCCCTGATCCGGTGGGCCTCATCGGAGATGAGCACTTCCAGTCCGTTTCGCTCGGCGTCGACGAAGTTATTGAAGTACTTGAACAGGCTCTGCGTCCGCCCCGAGCCCTTCCCCGCGACCTTCCGCAAGGTCAGGGTGAACGACCGGGACCCGGTCGCGTGCAGCACGGACCGCCCGCGACGCGCCAGTTCGCCAAGCAGTGATAGCGCGATGACGCTCTTGCCGCTGCCCGGCCCTCCGGTAACGATCACGACCGTCTTCACGTCGCTTGCCCGGGCGGCCTCGGCGGCGTGCAGGACAAGCCGGTACGCCAGTTGCTGCTCATCGAGAAGGATGAACTGCTCGCGGTCGCGGATTTCGGCGGCTGCCACAGCCAGCAGCTGCCGACTCGGCGCCGCTCGCGAGCTCAGGAACGCGTCAGCATAGGGAGCGCCTTCGGCATTGGCGGACAGGCGGGACCGGAGGAAGTCGATGAACTCCGACCGGCGCTCGCCCGTGAACAGCCGCGCGTGACGCGACTCGGCGAACCGCCGCAGCGGCGCCACGCCATACTCGGTCGCGTTGTGCAGGTACGCCACTCCCGCCACCGTCTGGCCGTCGTCCGGCAGCACTGGCGTGAAGTCGACCAGGTACTCGCAGTACCCGCGAACCTGGTCAAGAGGATGCAGCAGCGGATGGTGTCCGTAGCCGTCGATCATGACCAGGCTCGGGTCGTTCTCGTAGAGTTCCGCGCCGCACCACTGCTTAAGCTCGACCACCACGTAAGACGCCGCGCCGGTGACTGGATGGCGGCCAGCCAGGATCGCGTCTACCCGGCGGCTGCAGAGTGGCAGTTTGTGCTCCAGCAGGACCTCGACGTTGCCCAGGCCCGCCTGCACGAGATCGTTGGCCAGCACCGGAATGCTGCGGTCCCAGGAGCGAGCCTCCGCAGGCGAAGGCCGCGGTCCAGAACCGTGCAGGATCTCTGCGAACATGAACTCAGCCATACTGCCGCTGCTAGCGAGCGCGGCCAGACTGGCGGCCGAGCGCCGAATTAACGTCAAGGACCGGCTCCCACGCAGCACGCAAAAGTTCGCGCGGGTGGGGGCATGTCCGGATCAGCCGCACCTCAGGTGCGTGACACGAAAGCCCGTCGGGCCGCAATAGCACTAGGCACTCTACTGGTTGCCGTCATGGCGGATGCGCGGTGATATCGGATCGTGGCAGAGCGTGGCGAGCGTTGGCCCCGGTGGGCACTGTCCGCTGGCAAGATGGGCGCTTGGGGACTTAAACCTAGCGGGCACGCCGTCAGGGCATATGGAGGAGACCGGGACCGTGGCGCAACGCGTTCAGCGCTGGATGGAGGTGTCACCGTCTCAGTTCAGTCACGAGGCTGAGGGGCTCAACCTCATCCGCGCTTTTCTGCCCGAGAATGCGACGAGCAGGCCGCGCGGCGTCTCGATCGCCACCGGGACCGGGTCACCGGCGCTGTCGCCGTGCTCGGCGAGCAGCGCCAGCAACGCGGCGAGCCCGGCGGCGTCGTCGCTGATGCGGCGGCGGGCGAGCAACTGCCCGTCCCAGTCCGTTAAGGCGATGTCGTGGTGGTCTTCGGCCCAGTCGATGCCGCAGAACACGTCCATGATCTTCATTCCCCGGGTTCGTGTCTTGTTGTGCTGGCGCTAAGCCGTGCAGGTCACGCATGCTCCCTAATGGAAGGGCTCAAGGGCACCGCCATCCGATTAGCCGTTCGTGACCCCAGCAGCCCGCAGGGCCCCGGTCCTGGCCGGAGCTCGAAGGCTCCCGTCAGCGTGAGGGGTCCATCTTCGGGTGGCTCAGGTCACGACTACCCTGCCGTCCCGCGCGCACGGTCCGCGGCAGGCTCCAGCAAGCAGGCCCCGCTGTCTTGGTCAAGGGCTCCAGGCCCTGGATCGCTATGGCGGTGACCTGCTCACATGCCCATTAGGATCGCTAGTAGCCGCGTAAGGTTGCCGAACATGGCTCACCTTGACCTGCATGGCGTGCGCGTCCTGGTAACTGGATCAACCGATGGTCTCGGCCTGGCCATGGCCGAGGCGCTGGTGGCCGCCGGGGCCACCGTAGCCGTCAACGGCCGGCGGCCCGACCGGGTTGAAGAAACCGTCGCCCGCCTGGGCGGCCCCGCGTCCGGCGTCTACCCAGCGGCCTTTGACGTCCGCGATGAGACGGCCGTAGCCAACGGCGTCGAGGCGGCAGCCGCGGCCCTTGGCGGCCTGGACGTCCTGGTCAATAACGCGGGCATCGGCATGCGCACCGTCAACCCGCATTTCGTCACCGATCCGCTGCCCTTCTGGGAGGTGTCCCCGGACGGCTTCCGGGCCGTCGTCGACACCAACCTCACCGGCTACTTCCTGGTGGCCCGCGCCGCCGTCGGGCCGTTGCAGGACTCGCCCTCAGGACGGATCGTGAACGTCAGCATGAACCACGCCACCATGCGGCGGCCGGGGTTCGTGCCCTATGGGCCGTCGCGCGCCGGGGCGGAGGCCCTGTCGCTGATCATGACCGCCGACCTGGCCGAGGCGGGCGTGGCGGTCAACATGCTGCTCCCCGGCGGTGCCACGGCCACGGGCATGGTCCCCGATGGCATCGACGAGGCGAACCGGGCCCGGCTCCTCCAGCCGTCCGTTATGGGACCGCCTGTCGTCTGGCTCTGCTCGACGCAGGCCGAGGGTGTGCGAGGGGAGCGCATCGTCGCCGCGGAGTTCGACGACTGGCTGGCCGCCCGCGGCTGAGCCGTAGCCAGCCGGGCCCGCGCGTCCGGATCAGCGCGGCTGCGGTAGTGCCACGCGCACTCGGTCCGGTCTATGCTGGCGCGCGAGTTCGAGGAGGCGCCGCGTGAGCGACTGGGACATCGTGCTGCGCGGCGGGCGCGTGATCGATCCGGAATCTGGCCTGGACGAGGTGCGGGACGTCGCCATCTCTGCCGGCCGGGTAGCCGAGACCGGGCCAGTCCTGGGTTCGGGGAGCATCGAGCTGGATGTCTCCGCCATGGTCGTGACCGCGGGTTTCATTGACCTGCACAGCCACGTGAACGGCATCGCGGGCCTCCGGCTGCAGGCCCTCGATGGCGTGACCACCGCGCTGGAGCTCGAAGCCGGCGTGACGCCGGTGGACGCCGCCTACCAGAACGCGGCCGCCGAGGGACGGCCGGTCAACTACGGCTTCGCCACGTCCTGGGCGCTGGCCCGGATGGAGGCGGTCGGCGGTATCCAGCTGGACGGGAAGCTCGACACGTTCCTGGCCAACATCGCGACCCCGGAATGGCAGCGGGCGGCCGCCCCATCGGACATCGCCGCGATACTGACCCGGCTGTCGGCCGACCTGGCTGACGGCGCGCTCGGCATCGGCGTGCTCATCGGGTATGCGCCAGGAACCGATCCGGACGAATACCTGCAGGTCGCAGGACTAGCCGCTGAGGCGGGCGTGCCCACTTTCACGCATGCGAGAGACCTCATCGAGATGGTGCCCGGTGCCGTTATTGATGGTGCCGAGGAGATCATCCGCGCGGCCGGCGAGACCGGCGCCCAGATGCACTACTGCCACATCAACAGCACGTCGCAGCGACACGTGGACCGCGTGCTGGGCCTCGTCGGGCGGGCGCAGGCAGCAGGAGGACGGGTCTCCACGGAGGCCTACCCGTACGGGTCCGGGATGACCGGCATCGGCGCGGCGTTCCTGGCGCCCGAGCGGCTTGGCGAGCGCGGCCTCACGCCGTCCTCGCTCACCTACGCGCCGACCGGCGAGCGGGTGGCCAGCGAGGCGCGGCTCCGCGAACTGCGGAAGACTGATCCCGGTGGCCTGGCCATCATCGAGCTGCTCAACGAGGACGATCCGGCCGACCGGCGGCTGCTGCTGCGGTCGCTGACCTTCCCAGGCGCCA